>Ga0315902_10000099_pt1 | contig 141234 bp, 98 predicted proteins | sample LakEriMetagenome_9_FD_203523 | JGI IMG/M metagenome (GOLD analysis project Ga0315902, IMG submission 203523) | Freshwater fungal communities from buoy surface, Lake Erie, Ohio, United States - Buoy 12 MA117 | ecosystem: Environmental > Aquatic > Freshwater > Lake > Lake biofilm | place: USA...
TCCCCAGAGTCGAAACAATCACTTCCCGCGCCGGGAAGGAGGCCAGCACGCCGACCCCGATGCGCCAGTCCCAACCCAGGGGCCGGACAATCGGTTCGATCGTGCGGCCCAGACGGCCCAGCAGGCTCTGCTCCAGCAACCGGCTGCTCTCGGCATTTCGCTCGGCCTTGAGGGGGGCCAGGTCAGCTTCGATCTCAGCCAACCGCTGCTCGGCTGCCGCAAGGGCCCGGCCACTCTCAGCCAACTCGGGTTGAGACAACACCATGCCGCGCCCCGTCGGGCCGGAGGCGAGCATCTGCTCGGCCTTCTGCTTGAAGGCGGCTTGTTTGTCGCGCTCGGCAATCTGGCTTTCCTGCTCGGTCTCCAGTGCGTCGACCTGGGCCTGCAGTGCGTTGACCCGGGTGTGGTCTCCCGGAAAGTAACCGGCTCCCCAGACCAGGATATTCGTCATGAAGATCAGGGTGCCGGCTCGCAGCACGAACGCCCGGGCCCGGTCATAAACCCTGGCAAAGACGAGGCGTGGAGAGGGCCATTTGTAACTGGGCAGCTCCATCACAAACGGCGGCGTCTCGCCCGGGAAGAAAAACGTTTTGATGAGCCAGGCGGTGGGAATGGCCACGAGGGCCCCCAGCGAAGTCATTGCGAACAGGGCAAGTTCGCGGACTCCCAGCAGGTTTCCCACGAAATAGGTCGCAGGAAAAAATGCCCCGATCAGCAGGGCATAGACCGGCTGTCGGGCCGAACAGCTCATCAGTGGGGCGATCAGGATGGTGGTGAACCGGTCCTGCCTGTTCTCGATGGTTCTCGTAGCCATGATACCGGGAACGGCACAGGCAAACGACGACATGAGAGGGACGAACGACTTCCCTGAGAGTCCGACCCGGGTCATCAGCTTGTCCATGATGAACGCCGCGCGGGCCATGTAGCCGCAGTCTTCGAGCAGGGCGATGAACAGGAACAGGATGACAATCTGGGGGAGGAACACGAGGACCGAGCCAACGCCGCCGATGATGCCGTCGGTCAGCAGGCTTTGCAGCGGTCCGGGCGACAGCCACTGTCCCACCTGGTTGGCGATCCAGTTCTGCCCGGCCTCGCACCAATCCATCAGCGGGGCGGCCCCCCGGTAGATCGCCTGGAAGATGAGCAGCATGAGTGCCACAAACGCCACCAGTCCCACGAACTGATGGGTCAAGAGTCGGTCGAGTCGATCGCTGAAGGTGCGGGGAGCGACCTCGGGACGGGAAACCACCCCCTGCAACGTTTCGCGGATCCAGCGGTATCGCGAGCGGGCCTCGACGGCCGGTACGGAGCAGCCCCGCTCGGCCAGCCGGGCCCGTGACTGCTGCAGCCATGCCGTCAGTTCCGTTTGGTGATCCTGGGCGGTGTGCTGCTCAAGCCAGCCTCCCACATCGAGCAGCAGGCGCTGCCGCAGGAAATGGTCCAGCGGGGGAGAACCCCACTGACGCAGCTGATCGGCCAGGGCGTCGCATTCCGCCTCGAACTCGGGGGGAAAGATGGCGGGTAGGGAAGCGGTGGGGGCGGATGAATCAGCCGCTTCCAGAAGGGCCTCCCGGAGTTGATCGATGCCGCGGCGGCGATGCGCTTCGGTGGTGACCAGGGGGAGACCGAGTCGCTGCGAGAGCTGAGCCGGGTCGAAGGTGACTCCCCGTTCGGCGGCGACGTCGGTCATATTCAGTACAAGAACCACCGGCAGCCCCAGCTCGCGTACCTGGCTGACCAGATACAGGTTGCGCTCGAGGTTGGAGGCATCGACGATGCAGACCACCACTTCGGGGCGGGGGGTGTCGGGCTGCCGTCCCAACAGAACGTCCACCGCGACCATTTCGTCGAGCGAGCGGGGAGCCAGGCTGTAGGTCCCCGGCAGATCGATGATGTCGACCACCCGGTCGCCGAACCGCGTGCGGCCAATTTTGCGTTCAACCGTAACGCCGGGGTAATTGCCTGTCAGTGCCCGGGAACCCGAGAGGGCGTTGAAGAGAGTGCTCTTGCCCGTGTTGGGATTGCCGATGAGGGCGACCACCAGAGGTGTGGTCATGGGAGTTCGACCTGTACGCGGCGGGCTTCGGTTTGCCTGAGCGAAAGGCGATAGCCACAAACCCGGAACTCCAGCGGATCACCCAACGGGGCGGGACCGAGATACTCGACCGTTTCCCCTTCGATGAGGCCCATTTCCATCAGGCGGGTGGAGATGGCATCGGCCCCCAGGACGGCTACGATTCGGGCCCGGTTGCCAGGGGACAGCTCCGCGAGGGTAGTCATCCGTGCACAACCTCGACCAGGATCTGATCTTCTAACTCGGAGCGGAGACTCAGACGCTGGGACCCGAGGGCGATGATGCAAGGGCGTCCCGGCTGCACCATTTGGAGGTTGACCCCCTCGTGCAGTCCCAGTTCACGGAGACGATGAACCATTCGCGGATCGCCCCCGACGTCGGCAATACGAGCCGAAACCCCCCGGGAAAGCAGGGACAGAGGAACGATTTCCGTCACGATGGGAACCAGACAGTTCGGAGGCTGGATGGACTGAGACTCATTCTCAACACAGAAGATTCTATCGACCCGGGGGCTCGGAGAAAACGTTCTGGTTCCCAAAATACGGGTTGTGTCCCGGTGTCCGCACTCCACAACCCGGTGATTCAGCGGCTGGGTGGAAGCTTCCGGAGCTTGATGTTGCGGAACCAGCAGTCGCTGCCGTGATCCTGCAATCCGAGAAAACCTGTCTGTGGGTGTTCGGCATAGGCAATATCGAATTTGTGTTCGGTTCCATCAGGACGGCGGTTAGGCAGTGTCCAGTCAGCCAGATTCATGGCGGTCACGCGTTCACCGTTGAGATCCACTTCCACCTTTGGGCCGTCACAGGTCAGAATCAGGTGGTTCCATTCACCCGCCCGTTTCATGGCGTTACGCGTCGGTTTGACGAGGTCGTAGATTGCGCCGGTGTCGTGGAAACCCGCCGTTTCGGTGTCATCGATGGCGATTTCGAGGCCGTTGAATCCAACGTCTTTGCCAGGGCGGGGTTTCAGTGAGTGGGTGCGGAAAAAGATCCCCGTGTTGCACTTGGGGCTGATCCGGAAATCGAGTGAGAGCTGAAAGTCTTCAACGGGCTCGTTGTAGACCAGCATATAGCCGCCGCACTTGTGAGGATTCAGACTGCCGTTCTCCACAGGACGGCGGCTGGTTTCGCCCGAACTCGTCTTCCAGCCAGTCAAATCTCGTCCGTTGAACAGCAGGATCCAGCCTGCGTCTTTCTCTGAAGCGGTCAATTTGTTTTGGTCGGCCGACGAATCTTCGGCCTGGGCGGGTCGGCGGCCGCTGGGGATGGCCGCTGCGCTGAGCCAGGCACCCCAAAACAACTGGCGGAGAGCCAATCGACGGGAGGAACCAGGGACAGTCTGAGACACGGAAACCGAAGTCATGGTGTTCGCTGGGTGAGGAGGAGACTTCTGGAACGACGCGGGGAAAATCAGGTTTGCGAGACAGGGAGGGCGCGTCGCAGAACAACCGTGGGGGCGCCGGGACTGGTTGGCGTTGGTGCGGAACTTTGGGATGCTTTTTGACGGAGATGCTGTCTCCACCAATCACGGGCTCGCTCTGGTGTCCAGCTCGACGCATCGGCGCAGGCAGCCAGCAGGCGATCCAATTCGTCGGCGGACCCGGGGCGATCCTGGGGAGACTTCGCCAGACATTTCATGATGATTCGTTCGAGGTCGGACGGGATGGCCAATCCCGACCGCAGACTGGGGGGATCGGGCAGGGTTGTCGACTGCAGTTGCAGCAGTTGAAACAGATTTTCCGCCTCGAACAATTCCCGGCCACAGACGAGGTAATAGCCCACTCCGCCGACCGCATACAGGTCGACGCGGTGATCGACTTCCTGCTGGGGGTCAATCGACTCGGGGGCCATGTACAGGGGGGTTCCCGTGATGGCATTGGCCCGGGTGATCCTGGCCTCGTCTCCGAACCGATCTTTGACCAGTCCGAAATCCACCACCTTGATGACATCCGACATTCCGCCGCGTTGGTTGACCAACACATTGGCCGGCTTGATGTCCCGGTGGATCAGTCCCATGGCGTGAGCTTCGGCAAGCGAGCCGCAGATCTGCCGCAACAGGCAGATCACTCTCCCGGCGGGTTGGGGCCCATCCTGCTGGACCAGGTCATGCAGGGTCAGGCCATCGAGCAGTTCCATGGCGTAATAAAAGAGTCCCTCGGGAGTGCGTCCATAGTCATAGATGGCGACGGTGTTGGGATGATTCAATTGACTGGTCAGCCGAACCTCGCGTTCGAATCGCTTCAGCGAAGCCTCGTTGGTCTTGGCGGGATCGAGCAGTTTCACCGCTGTCGGGCGGCGCAGCATCGCATGGTGGGCACGGTAAACAGTTCCCATGCCCCCGGAGCCAATCTGTTCTTCGAGGGTGTATTGGCCCAGTTGCTGGGCGACCAACACGGCCTGTCGGGCGGTTTTCCGCCAGCGGGCCAGCAGCCAGGTGACTCCCAGGATCGCGGTCAACGCGAGCAGCAACAGTGATCCCAGTCCCCAGACGAACCGACGAATGACCACTGCCGGAGCGTAAGCCTCGTCACGGTTGACTTCCGTGATCACCCCGAAGCGATATTCCTCGAGCCAGGTCCAGGCACCCACCGAAGGAATGCCGAAATAGTCGCGGTAGCCCTGCACATCGACCCCCGGTTCTCGTGTGTCGATGGCGCGTTGCACGGCACTTGTCAGGGGGAGTTGATCCCGGGGGAGTCGCGGGCGCTCACCGCGGGTGAGATCGACTCCCGGATCGCGGATCGTCAGTGTCAGGATGGAGCGGCTGTCTGTCGTGTCAGGGAGCAGGCCGTAACTCCGCAACTGCTGGTCGAATCGTCCGTCTGAAATGAGCAGACCCGCCGAATCGAACGCGTAGGTTTCTCCCGACGCCCCCAACCTTCCCACCTGCAAAATGCGGGTGAAATCGAGATCGGGCCGGATGCGCAGCGCCAGGGCTCCCAGAATCTCGCCATCCCGCTTCAACGGGGCGCAGGCATACATGGTTGGCAGCCCGTTGAGCAGTTGTCCCTGAGGGATTGGCTGACGCATCAGCGAAGGAAAGGGGCGGGAGACGACAGCACTTCCCGCGAACACCGGGTCGAGGAACTCTCCATATTCGAGAGGGGCCTGACGTCCCAGCAACTCCGGGAAAGAGGCGGCCACCATGTTCCAGTCGCGATCCAGCAGCACAAACCCTTCAAAACCGCCATTGGTCAGCCAGGGTTCGAGACTGCTCTGCAATTGCTCCCGGGAAGCATCCGCCAGAAGTGCGCCCGGTGGCAGGGTCCGGAACGACTCCAGCACGTTGACCGCCGCCAACTGCACCCGCCGCGACTCCGCGGCCAACTGGCAGCTGTTTTTCTGGTTTTTCAACCAGATCTGCAGTGCCTCCACGTTGGCGTCGCGGACGGTGGTCAACTGCTCGGCCACCGACCGGGTCAGCACACGGTCAAGTGCGCTGCGAATCCAGTATGCGATTCCACTCAGCAGCAGCAGGGCGACGAGCGACCAGATCCAGACCTGGATTCGTCGCAACTTGTGCACCAGCAGGTCCGCGTCAGATTCGCGCGGGGGCGGAGGCGGGGGGGCCGAACCAGTCATCGTACGCTCAGCCGCCACTGGGCGGACCGTGAGGGAGAGGGAAAAACCTCTACCAAGTTTACCACGATCCAGTCCACCAGGCGCGCTCTGAATGTCAGAGTGGGCGGGGCGCCGCGCCTCTCCCGTGCCGCCGGGGATCGGTCAATCGAACGGAAGTCAGGCCAAGAGGGGAGTCGACTGCCTCATCGCGGAGGTCAAACCCTGTGAGCACATCGCTCTGTGTATGGATTCAGGGGAGGGAGGGCTGGCTGGGCCCGGGCTCCCCAGCATCGATTGGCGAAAAACCGAGAGAGTCGGGTGGTCGCGGGGGGAGCGGACGGATGTTGGGAAGTGCGTAGACGGAGGACTGTGAACGGGCGGGTGGGGGATAGGAGGGGCCGCATTGGAGTGCGGGAGAACACTCGGGGAACCAGCTTGGGGGATGACAGTACCAACCTTCACGCGGGAGTCCTTCGATGGCGGTGTCGGGACAATAGGCAAATTCGCGTCCGCACTGAGAACCGTAGAGCTCGCGGGTGACATCGCAGGAAGGATCACCAATCGCGCAGCACCCTACCGCCAGCAGGGGGGTCAGCAACGGCAAAACAACCGTGGACAAACAACGGGGCAGCATGAGGGACTCCTTTCCCAACGTCGGGCCTCTGTACGGACAATCGTCGGAAGGCATTGTCAGGAATCAGTCGGACGGACCATCAGCTCCCGGTTCTCCCAAATTCCCCAGCCTGATGAGTCACCCGGCGATATTCGATAGAAAAAAGCAATGGAATTCCCGGGCAAGTCTATTTTGATAAAAGCCTGTTGAGGCCTAGAATCAGTATTTGACCCCACGCGATGTCGACCAGCGCTTGAGTCGGGAGAGGACAGAGACCGTGGTTTCCAGTTCCGTTCGTCCAGCGAGTTCAGTGGTGACTTTCTCGATCGAAGATTTGCAGTCTGTGATCGAGCAGTTGTGGTTGGAATCGGGCTATCCTCTGGATCGGCAGGCATTGCGACGGAGTCTGCAGGAAGCCGCTTTGGCCCGCCCCGGTGTTGCGACTGAGATCTGGACTGAATGGGTCGACGAGGCCTCTGAGTCGTTGTCCCAGCAGTGTCGGCGGATTGAGGGGCGAATCGACGATTTTCTCGATTTGGCCGAGTGTGGTGCCCCCCTGATGTTGTGGCTGCCCCGGGCTGGGCAGTTGGTGGGGCTGGCTCTTAAAGGTGCAGCCCGTGTCAAGGTGTTTCGGTCGGGAGGAGTCAGCCCCCAGTCGATGCCCCGAAAGGCCTTGAGGGCCTTTCTGCAGGCGGAGTCGGGGGAGGAATTTTTGCAGGGGGCTGTTTTTGAGGGGCACGTGGGGGATGTGGTGCACTCGGAAGGGGAAGAGCACCACTCCACTCCATGGGACCGTCTGAAGTTCCTGATGCGTCCGGAGATGTCGGACGTTGGGGTGATCCTGGTCTTCGCTGCGGTCAATGGACTGCTGGCGCTGGCGACACCGATTGCCGTGGAATCCCTGGTGAACACCGTGGCCCTCGGGCAGCTGTTTCAACCGCTGATCGTGCTGACAGTGTTCGTCTTCGCCTTCCTCACCTTCGGCGCGGGGTTGAAGGCGCTGCAGACAGTGGTAGTCGAGACGATTCAGAAGCGGCTGTTCGCCCGTGTGGCTGGTGATCTGGCGTACCGGCTGCCCCGCGTCACAGCCCGGGCGACTCGGGAAACGCATCTCCCCGAGTTGGTGAACCGGTTCTTCGATGTGATCACCGTGCAGAAGGTGGCTTCGGGTCTGTTGTTGGACGGCGTTTCCCTTGTGATTGGAACGCTGGTGGGAATGACGGTCTTGGGCTTTTATCACCCCTGGCTCTTGGGGATCGATCTGCTGCTCCTGTGTTTGATGGTGGTGATCATTCTGGTTTTGGGGCGGGGTGCGGTGGCGACCAGCATCAAGGAATCGAAAAGAAAATACGCGATGGCAGCCTGGCTCGAAGATCTCGCCGCCAATCCACTGACATTTCACTACGAGGGGGCTGCCGACTTCGCCCTGGACCGGACGGATCGGCTGACGTTCGAGTACCTCGAAGCCCGTGGGAAACATTTCAAGATTCTGATGCGTCAGGTGGTCGCCGCGCTGCTGCTCCAGGCCCTCGGAAGTTCTGTGCTGCTGGGGGCCGGGGGCTGGTTGGTGATGCAGGGACAGTTGACCCTCGGACAACTGGTGGCCGCTGAATTGATCGTCGCGGTCATCGTCGGCTCATTTGTGAAGCTGGGGAAGCACATCGAGAGTTTTTACGACCTGCTCGCGTCGGTCGACAAGCTGGGCTACCTGTTTGATCTCCCCATCCAGCAGCAGCAGGGATTGTTGAAACTCGAGGGGGATGGTCCGGCACGGATTGATGCCCGGGAATTGGGTTTTGCCATCGGGGACGCCCCTCCGATCCTCGACGGAGTCTCGCTGCATGTGGCCGCTGGCGACCGATTGGCGGTCACCGGACCATCGGGGAGCGGAAAGTCGTTGCTGGTGGATCTCATTGCGGGCTGGGCTGAGCCTCAACGGGGAGAGGTGCTGATCGACGATGTGGATCCCCACGATGTTCGGCCGGACGTGCTGCATCGGCGGGTGACGGTGATTCGCCACCCTGAGGTCTTCACCGGAACGATTGCCGAGAACGTGCATCTGGGACGGCCTGGAGTGTCAGTGCATGACGTCCGCCAGGCGTTGACCAGAGTGGGGCTGCTGAATGCGGTGCAGGCCCTACCAGAAGGCCTGGAAACCGTTTTGACACCGGGAGGGATCCCGTTCACGGAACTGCAGGTGCGCCGGTTGACTCTGGCCCGGGCTCTGGTGGGGGGGCCGCGGCTGCTGATGATCGATGGATTGCTGGATGCGTTTTCGGATGCTGATGCCCAAGCGCTGGGGGCCGAAGTAATCGCCCGCCGTCAACCGTGGACATTGATCCTCGTGACAGGTCGCGATTCGCTGGCGGCGATGTGCGATCAGCGGATCGACCTGGCCAAGACGCCGGACCGCCGCAACTGACCGATCTGATGCCACTGGCCGATTTCCGCCCCCCGAATTCCGTCCGCCACAGGAAATAGAGATGCCCGCCTCGCGCGTCGCTGCTGCTCCTACCCACTCCCGATTGTCCAGTCCCCGTTCGACTCCGAAATGGGTTTACGGAGAAGCGACGATGCCGTCGCTGCGACTCGCCCGCTCTTCCCAATGGGCCCGGCGGCTTGCGCGATGGCTGATGTGGGCAATTGGGCTGACGCTGGTGCTGATGGCGTTCGCCCCATGGCAGCAATCCTTGTGGGGGTCGGGGGAGGTGATTGCCTTCTCGCCGAATGAACGAGAGCAGGTGATCGAATCGCCGATCAAGGGACGTTTGATCCGGTTGGGGGACGGCATTTTTGAAAACGCCCGCGTTTTCAAGGGGCAGTTGATCGCCGAGATCCAGGATCTCGACCCGGAATTGATGGTGCGGTTGGAGTCGCAGTTGACCGCCAGCCGGCAGGCCCGTGACTCGGCCAAGATTCAGGCTGAGGCGAACCAGCGGAACCTGGATGCGGCCCAGACCATCGTCAAGGCGTATGAATCGCAGGTCGAGGCGTACGAGAAAGTGCTCACCCAGGTGGTGAATGCGGCGGAATCGTACGTCGAGATGGCGGAGCAAAAAGTGATCTCCGAGGAGCAGACTCTGGCCGAATTGACCGCCGGATACCAACAGGCCGATCTGGATCTGAAGCGGCAAAAACAATTGTTTGAAGAGCGGATCGCCTCGCAGTTGAAGTACCAGGAGGCTGAGCGGAAGGCGACCGAGGCCCGGGCCAAGGTCCGCAAGGCGGAGGCCAACATTGAGGGGGCCAAGCGGGAACTGGAGGCCAAGCAGTCCGACCGCGACGCCAAAGAACAGAAGTCTCGCGCCGACATCGAGTATGCCCAGGCGGCCTTGCGGAAATCACGGGCCGATGTGGCCAAGTCCGAAAGCGACATTGCCAAGAGCCAGGCCGAGGTCGCCAAGGCGGAAAAAGAGTTGCTCGAGGCCGAGAGCAAACTGGCCCGCCAAAAGAATCAGCAGATTGAAGCTCCTTTCGATGGTTTCGTGGTGCAGATTTATCCCAACCAGGGGAGCCAGATTCTCAAAGAGGGAGACTCGATCTGTCGGATCGTTCCCGATACGGAAGATCGGGCTGTTCAACTGCTGCTGGATGGCAATGACGCTCCGCTGGTGCAGGTCAACCGGCATGTGCGGCTGCAATTCGAGGGGTGGCCCGCGATCCAGTTCGCCGGCTGGCCGAGTGTGGCGATTGGGACCTTCGGCGGGACCGTGACATCAGTCGATGCCACGGATGACGGCAAAGGAAAATTCCGGGTCCTGATCCGTCCGGATGAATCGGAACTGGAGTGGCCGGAACCGCGGTTTCTGCGCCAAGGGGTGAGGGCCAGCGGATGGGTCCTGCTCGACCAGGTGCCCCTGTGGTTTGAAGTCTGGCGTCGGGTCAACGGATTTCCTCCCGTGACCAATGTTTATGCTGACGAGAAGGGGAAGTCCAAAAAGGATGGAAAGCCCCCCAAAGTCAAAATGTAGATGTTTGGTGGCCCCCTCCAGGGAAGTTATCCTCCGAGACTGCAGGAGAGGGTGCGGGATCTGGGGGGGTTGGGATGAGTTTTGTTGTCGGGTCGAGATTGATTTTTTCAAGATATCACGGGCTGGCGCCGGTTGTGTCGATGATGCTGAAAGAGACGCTCGTATTGCCCGCGTTGGGTCAGGACGCAGCGTCTTGGTACCTCCCCAGCCGCCCGGTTGCCGCGAGACCCATTGTGCGCCGAATTTGTCCGCCGCTGGCCCTGTGCTGCCTTCTGAGTGCCTGCTCAACAGCGACTCCGGAACGTGGGGGAGCCACGGTTGATGCACGACCTCCGGTCTCCTTGAAGTCCAGTCCTGTCGCCCGAGCCGGACGAATCGGAGATCCGGCAACCCGGTCTGAGGTGATCCCGGCGGCCGTGCGCGGGGACACAAGACGGAGCGAAGTGGTGCAGGCTTCGGTTGAGCAACCGGCAAGCGAGACCGATTCCCTGCCCCCTCTGCCGTCCGAACGGGAGTTTCCGGTCGTTCCGGGACTCCCCGCGGACGAGGGGATGCCCGGCAACGAAATTGAGGGAACCCTGCGGCTGGAAGAGGTGATTGGCTCGGTTTATCGGGCCTATCCCATGCTGGACGCCGCACTGCGGCAGCGGGACATCGCTGCGGGCGATCAGTTGGCCGCGGCGGGAGCCTATGACATCAAAGTGTCTGCAGGCAGTGAAAATCAGCCGCTGGGCTATTACGAGACGTACCGGAACAACATCAAGCTGGCGCAGCCGCTGTACTCCGGCGGAGAGGCCTTTGCGGCGTACCGGAATGGTCGCGGTGGGCTGTATGAGCCGTGGTACCTCGAGCGGGCGACGAATGAAGGGGGCGAGTTCAAGGCCGGGGTGCTGGTTCCCTTTTCGCGGAATCGGACCATCGACGAACGCCGGGCGAACGTCTGGAAGACGACCTACGGGCGACAGCAGGTGGAATACGACATCCAGGCGGAACTGATCGATTTCGTGCAGTCGGCCAGTTACGCGTATTGGGAATGGGTGGCGGCAGGGGAGAAGTATCGGATCGCAACGACGGTTCTGGAACTGGCCCGGCAGCGGAATGCAGGAATTGAACGGCAGGTGGAACTGGGAGACAAAGAGCCTCCCCTGCTGCAGGACAACCGGCGGCTGATTGTGTCGCGCGAGGCGAAGCAGATTGAAGCCGGTCGGAAGCTGCAGAACAGTGCGGTCAAGCTGTCGCTGTACCTGCGGGACCTCGAGGGCAAGCCCTTCATTCCCTCTCCCGAACAGCTGCCCGAGTTTCCGGCACCGGGGCCCGTGGTGCCCGATCAGTTGGATGGAGACGTGCAGTTGGCTGTGGAGCGTCGGCCTGAACTGCGTGTGCTGGATCTGCTGCACCGACAGTTGGAGGTGGATCTGGCCCAGGCCCACAACGATTTCCGCCCGGCCCTCGATGGCTACATGACCGGCTCGCAGGATGTGGGGGAACCGACCAGCAAGAAAATGGACAAGTCGCAGTTCGAGCTGGAAGCAGGCGTGATGATGGAGCTGTCGGTGCAGCGGCGGAAAGCACGGGGCAAGAGTGCTGCCGTCGAGGCGAAACTGGCCCAGGTGAACGCCAAGCGGCGGATCACGCAGGACAAGATCGTCATCGAAGTGCAGCAGGCCTACCAGACCCTGGTGGCGGCTCGCGACAAGGTCGCCCGGGCTCGCGAAGCGCAGCGTTTGGCCGACCAGATGGCGGCGATCGAGCGTCGGAAATTCTCGCTGGGTGACTCGGATCTGCTGGCGGTCAACCTGCGGGAACAGCAGGCCGTGGAGGCGGCCGAAACACTGATCGACACCCTGCTCGAGGCCTTCCGGGCCGAGGCAGACTACCGTGCCGCAATGGCCTGGGATGAGCCTCCAGAAGGCTGAAACAGACGGTTCCTGGCCGAATCCGAGATCGCGACGACCGCGGGATGGCGCAGCTTGCGATCGACTGTGATGGCGTAGAATCGCTCCTGCACGTCATCCAGACGGCCGACGACTTCGACTTGATACTGCGAGCTGATTTCCCGTTCGAGTACGGTCGAGCCAATGAACATGCCCACTCCCGCCTCTCCAAAGGCTTTCATCAGGGCGGTATCGTCGAATTCGGCGCGGACAACAACATGGACTCCCTTCTGCCGGAACCACTGGTCGACCAGTCGACGCGTGGCGGAATTGTTCGACGGCAGCAGGAAGGGGGCATCATTCAGGCTGTGAGGGAAACCCGCCTTGTACTTGGCGACGAATTGGGAGCGGCCAAACACACTGAGCCCCGACTCCCCCAGCAGATGATTGAAGGCCCGCACCTTGACTGTCGGGGGGGCCGGACTGTCGGCGATGACCATGTCGATCCCCTGCACCGACAGGTCCGCCAAGAGCTTCTCATGTTTGTCCTCGAGACAGACGAGATGCACTGGCTCCGTCAGCGTGAGGGCGGGTTCGAGAAGCTTGTAGGCAATGAGTTTGGGAACGGCATCCGCGATGCCCACATGGAGACGCCGGGGAGCCCCCTGGGCACCTCCCTTCATCACATCCTGCAATTCGCGGCCGATGGCAAAGATTTCATCTGCATAGCGGTAGACCGTATGGCCCATTTCTGTCAGGACCAAATTGCGGCCGACCCGCTTGAAGAGACGGTGACCGAGAGATTCCTCCAGTTTGTGCAGTTGCGAACTGATGGTGGGTTGGGCCAGCAGAAGTCGCTCCGCCGCCCGGGCGACGCTCCCTTCCCGAGCAACCATCCAGAAGTACAGCAGGTGGTGGTAGTTAATCCACTCCATCGTCATGGCCCCCATGCCCAGAACACACGCTTCTGGGGGAAATATACACCACGAAGCGTGTTAGAGCAAATGAGTAAGTGGTTGAGAAAGATAGGAAATATCTAAGAGGCTGTCGGGGTGAAAAGAGCGGCTCGCGCCTGGTCCGGCGGCGCGCAGTGTTCCCGGGAGCCCCGCTGATTTCAAGCCGGGAAGGACCTTGATCGACGGAAGTGGCTGGTGCAAGTGCGCGGGAAGCCGTACGGCGCCGGATGACCAAGATCGGGCTTTGGGACTTATCCCTCGACCGTGTATTCCACGTAGGTGTCGGTGATCTCCAGGTTGTCCTGGAATTGCTTCCATCCCTGTGCATCCAGCTCAGGGGGCCTGGCCTTTTTCCGCAGGTCTTCGGCGGGGAGTCTGGAATCGGCGGAAACGATCACCCGACCCCGACAGCGTTGTTGCAGACGCTCCAGCAGTTCCTCGTGAATTATTCCCCGGTATTTTTTTTCCTGCTCGGGGATCAGGGCGACGAGGTCGGGATGGGTCATCAGTTCCAGCCCCTTCTCGCGCAGGGTTGCATTGTGGCTGCCATGGTGGCTGACCTTGTAGAGCACCGTGTTCTTCAAGAGGTCTGTTGCAGTCCTGGTCTTTTTTTCGGACCCCGACTTCACCTCCCAATTCAGGTCGTGCCAACTCAGCCAACTGCCAACCTGGGCATCACCCGGGAACAGCAAAACCTTTTCTGAATCCTCGAACTCAATGGCCAGCACCAGGCTCGTGTTATTGACGGCACCGTCCAGTTGCAGCGCAAATTGACCGGCGGCATCGAGCCAGGTGTGGTCGATTTTCCGATACGCCTCGCGCGGCGCGAAATAGGTTTCGCGCAGGTAATGGTTCTGCTGGGCTTCCCCGAGGGACAGGCCAATCCCGGCACCAAACGGAGTGGAATTCCCCCGGGCTGGACCCGCCGAATTGCCGTCAGCCAATGCCAGCAGTCCATCGACAAATCCCGCGAAGCCGGCCTGATCAACGTTCAGGTAGGTTTCCTGTCGGTCGCCAGCCGACGGATTGGACTTTTTCAGCAGCTTGTCGTCTGGTTGAATTCCGGGAGGCCCGAGGACATAGACGCGGATCCCGGGGGGGAGGTTGTCGGCAGCGACGAGGGTTTCCGGCTGGAAATAATGGACCCGGCCATGTTGTTTTCCAAGACGGATGACGTTTTCGAGCGCTTCCTGGGTCTTCAGGCTCTTCGCGCCGGCCGCGGCCAGCGACTCGCTCTGAGCGGCCGCTTCGAGGCCATAGAAACTGACCACTTCGGCCACCCCCTCGCTGAGGGCTTGTCTCGCGGTGTGATTTGGGTCTTCGTTCAGCGAGGTCGAGGAACCGGAAGCTCCTGTGGTGGTCTGTTGGAGATTCATCGCGGCCATCTGGAGGGCCCTGGCTCCCTCTCTGAGACGGGAATTCAACTGCCTCGCGCGGGGATTCTCCGGATCCTCAGTCCAGGACAGCCAGACTTGCCGGATGACGAAGTCTGCGAACAGGTCCTGACGCTTGCTGCCGGACTTGGTGGTCGTCTCCGGGTGAAAGAAGGCGATGTGGTCCCAATGCTCGTGCGTCGCAACCAGGACATCGAGCGTGGGGGGACCTCCTTTTTTCCCCTGGGGGGCCAGTTCCCGGCGCAGGTCCTCCATCACGCGCTCAATGGGACATTCGTCTCGGCTGGTATTCAGCTTGATGCCGCAATCGATCAGCATCGTGAAGACCCGTTTGGTCTTCGCAAAGAACTGCAGCAGGAAGCAGTCGCCAAACCCCTGGCGATACATGCGCACCTTGATCTGGGTCACCCGCTGTTGTTTTTCAGCCATGAGAGTGTTCTCCCGGCGAGTGGTGGGAGTGCATGAAGGCGAAGGGCCCGGAGAGGTTTTCCAGCTCTCTGGCCTGGAAGTAGCTCAGGTTCATCGAGCCGGAGTCGTCCCGCTCGAACAGGAATTGGCGGACCATGCGGTGGTAGTCGTTCACATCTTTTTTGATGACGTATCGCAGTTGCTGTGTTTCGAGATCGAACACCAGGGTGCAGCCGCCGCGAAAGATGATGTGCTCAATGGGCGGACTGGACTTGTGGGTGTTGTCGTCGACGAAAAATCCGGTTTCATCGACGGCCCAGTCGCCGGTGTCTGACTTTTTGAAGGTGACTCCCCGCTTCTGGACGAGATTGACGATCACATGGTCCAGGATTCGGCCGTCGGGACCGGCACGATTGGCTAACCACAACTTATCGATCACATAGGAGGCACAGTTCTCCGTGAGATAGCCGTATTCGAGTCCAGATTTTTCGCACGCCTTCTGGATCTCCTCAGACGACCCGCCAGTTGGGCCGGGAAACATCAATCCGGTCAATTCCTGCCATTGCCGGGAATCGACTTCGTTGGTGGTCAGAAAGGACTGCAGGAGCGACTGCAGATTCTTGTTTTTCCCCTGTTGAGTTGGGTCCGTTGGTTCCTGCGAGGTGTCTCCCTCAGGCCCGATTCCATTGACCACATTTCGTGTGGCCCAGTAGAGACTTTCGCGATCGGGCGCGTAGGCGATGCGGGATTTCACCTCGCGCAGAAAGTTGCCCAACAGCGTCCGGCGTTCTCCTTTGAGTGGATTGTCCAGCCGTGGATGACGGAGGCTGTCGACCGCCATGGAGTGGATCTCGGGGACCGAGATGCCCCGTTTCTGGAAGGCTTCGACGAAGGCGACCCGGTATCCCAGGCGGTCGTTGTCGACCATATCGCAGTCGGCGGTGATCAACGCCCGGAGATAGTCTCCGAACGTCAGATCGACGGGCGGGGAGTAGTCGAGCGCGCGGATGCAGATGCGCAGCACGGTCCGTGCCGTGTCAGCCGCGTTGTTCGCCAGTTCGTCCACGAGGTCGGGGTGGAGTTCTCCCTGGGGAAGGATCCCGGTCCCCCCAGTTGCGATTCGCAGCAGCTTTTTGATTCTGCCGCGATAGACATTCAGAAATGCATCAAACACGGCCGCCACCAGAATCGCACCCCGGGCATGACACTCCATCACGGTGCGGTAGTCGTCGGGGTTGGGAATTTTCGGCCGCCATTGATGATTCTCATCGAATCCACCGAGTGCGTCGCGCAAGCCTCCATAGCCCCCCATGGCGCGGCCGAACTCCTGGGCCAATTGCCCCAGCAGGTTTTGCTGAAGCAGATCTCCCCGGGTGAGTGCGATCTGATGTCTCAGCACCTCGGGAAAGGTAAAGTGCTGGAACAGCGCGACAATGTCGGCGAAGGCCTCATGGAACGCCCGCGTGTCGGGATGGGTGGGATGAATGTACCTCCGGTGGAGTCCATCCAGAATCGCGTGGGTCGTCTCGTGGGCGATGATGTCATGGCTGAGGCAGGTGAAGACCGTGGTGCCTGGCAACTGCAGCTTCGGGTCACTCGGAGTCGAGCGGAAATAGCCGAACAACAGAGACTTGCGTTGCGGATCGTAAAAGGCGTTGGCCTGCCGCAGGGCATGCGGATAAACCCTCAGTCGTTTCACGAACTGGAAATTCAGCACTGCACGGGACTCATTTGTTCCTGAAGGGTCCTCCTGGCCATCGTTGTCCGGTTCGGTTTGTCTGTGTTGAGGAATACGTTCCCCCCACTGGATCCGACGCCCCAGCGCGCGTTCGAAATTGCGGATGGTGGTCATCATGACCGCATAGACCATCTGCTGGTGGAATTGCGGATTTCCGACATCCGGTGGGTATCCATCCTGGGCCAGCAGATGCGGATGATCCAGGTTGACCGGTTCGTAGTACAATTGACTGGCGGGATCGATATCGACGATTTCCAGATACTCACCCTGGGGATAGCTCCCGACAGACAGAGACACCCCTGCAGAGTTCTCCTGGTACAGGAGTTTCTCAACGGGAGGGAGGGGATGGGGTGACAGCGGCTCCCAGTCAACTTCGTACCGGATTTCATGGATCGGCAGGGTCGACAGGGACAACGCCAGGCTGGGGTCGATCGAATACCCTCGCAGGACCCGCTTGGTGGGAGGGGAAATCGGGTTTGGCATTGCGACCTCGTCTTCTCGGGAAACCGGGATTGCCCCGCCAGTAGCAAACAGGAACGGGGCCAGGTTGGAGACCATAGCGATCAGGTCACCAAAGTGTCCGATTCCTGTTCAATTCCCCAAATTACCGCTGCTGGAGGCTGGTCAATAGCGGGAACTCCCGAACGTCCTGAAATCGCAGGAATTCCGGTTTTTGCCGCGGTGGTTGTAGCGATTGTGCCACGGGGGGCCGTTTGCGGGGACCCCGGTTGGAAATCGGAGTATGCGAGGCCATCCCAACGCCTGGGGCTGGCTCCTGGAGTTTCCGCAGAGGCGAACCAAAACCTCGTCGGCCGATCGGTCGGGCGGCGAGGCGGCGAATGATTGGATCAAGAGGGCTTGACCGATTTGGCCAAACGCAGAATACTTCCGGCCACTCCCGGGAAACGGGACATTCTGGTCCAGAATCGGTCGGGCGACCGAGGTTGGGGCCTGCATTCCATGGAAGGAGTGTCACGGTGGTCAGGAAGATCTCGGCGGCGTTCATCGCCCTGTACATCGGGGCCCTGGGGGTTGGGCTGGGGGCGCACATGCTCAATGCCGGTACGGTATCACACCCCATCATGTACTACCTCGTGTGGGATATGTTCTGCGGGTGGAGTGCCTACGACACCCGGATGCATGTGATTGCCGAGGGCGAGAGCCAGAATTATTACCGTCTGACGCCCGCTCCCTGGGGAGAGTTTCATCCCTACGGAATGATCGGCCGCGAGAATTACGACACCTTCAACAACTTCTCGGCTCACATTGGGATGAATGTGCTCAAACACACCAGCCATGAGCCGATCACACGGATCTTCGTGGTCGAGGAGTGTTGGGCCAAGAAGTTCAATCTTCCGACAGCGGTCTGGAATTCCCGGTATGACGAGCCGAAAGACAAGCTCTCGTACTACCACGTACGCTCGGTGACCCTGCCTGACAAGACAGTGGTGCAGAAGAATGATGCGTGGATCGCCCTGCAGGGGGCGCGAATGTTCGCCGACAATCCCAGGCTGCAGGCCGAAGCACGGACCGGAGCTCCCGTAATCGTGACGCCCGGGCTTTCGGGTTCGCATCGTCCTGAGGGGGGCCGCATTCCCTCAGCGAACTCTCTGGGGCAGATGCTCGCACCGAGTGCCAATTGAGGATAGCTCGCCAGCTGCCCCAGTCCGTCCCGCACTCTGCCATTCGTCCCGCCCCGGTTCCTTACTCTCCCGCCAGGAGACCACTGCCATGTCCATGTCTGCCTCACGTCCCAATCGAGATGCCCGAAGCACAGGCTGGCTGAACGAGTGGTTTTTTGAGGAGCAACCCCCTTATGGCATGGCCCTGATGAGGATCGTGCTGCCGCTGGTGTTGTTAATTGATACCTGCTTCCGGCATCCGTGGGCGCGGGAGTTCTATTCGACCGACGGCGCTCCGTCGCCGCTGGATGTCAATTTTCAGCAGCCGGGAATGGTCTTTATTCCCGATGGATCCCTGGCCGTGGCCCTGCATGCGATCCTGATCGCGTCCCTGGTGGCCTCGTCACTGGGCTGGTTCAGCCGGATCTCGCTGTCTGTCGCGACGGTCTTTTACACCTGGTTTGGGCTGCTGGATGCCCTGAGCACACTGACGAAGTACACAGTCATCGCGTCACACCTGTTGCTGCTGTTGACGCTGTCGAATTGCGGCGCGCTCTGGTCGCTGGACGCCTGGCGGAAACGGGAGAACCTGACCCCGGAAAGCGGCCTGAACAGTGCTCTGTCGGCTCCGATCTGGCCGGCGCGGCTGATTCAGCTTCTGGTTGCCGTCGTATACCTGGGGGCGGCCATCACCAAGATGCACACTCCGGCGTTTTTCAACGGCGACCAGTTGATGTACTGGACCATGACCTACGTCAACAATGTCCATCCCCTGGGAGATTGGCTGTCTCAGCATCCGTTGGTGCTGAGCGTGTTTGGCTACGTCACCATCGTCTGGGAAATCTCATTTTTGTTTGTGGTGTTTCATCCGGGGCGATCAGACCGCTTGTGGTACAAGTGGGTGGCGATTGCAATTGGTGCGTTCTTCCACTTCATGACGATGTTCACCCTGGGGCTCTATATTTTCCCGCTGGTGATGTTCGCGAGCTACCTGGCGTTTGTGGAAACTGCCGAGTGGCGGTGGCTGCAGTCCCGGGATTGGCTGTCCGGGATGCGTCGGATGGCCGGATGGTGCGAGGCCGCGAGAGAGGCTGTTTTCACTCCGATCTGGGGTCCCGAGCGCTCCCCGGAGCGGGTTGCCTTCACCTATGGGTTTTGCCTGCTTCTGGCCGCCGCCGGGGCGGTCGGGTGGGAGCGTTTGCGTGATCCGTACCAGCTGCGGGGGCCGGGTGGTCCCCTGGCGTTGGAGCCGATGAGCGAGGACGATGTGGCCCGCATGCTGGGGCCCGATCGGGCGATTCGCCCTTCCGACAAGCTGTTGGCAGTTGATCTGGGAACCCTGCAGATTGGGGAACACCTGGTGGATTCCCGCCGAGAGTTTCACCAGGGGGAGAAGATGCTGGCCCAGGTGACCCTGACGCCTCCGCACGAGGATCTTTGGCTCGATTGCTGGCTGCAGGAATCGCGCGAGACCGGAGTGGAGGGAGAGCGGGTGCCCGGACGGTCGCTGGCCAAAGTTGGCGTGCCAGTCGGACGGGAGTTGCTGCGCGCCAATTTCTTCTTCAATCTCGACGAATCGCTGCGTCCTGGGGAATACTTCCTGCGATTGAGAGCCGGGCGCGATGAGATCGGACTGAAGCGGTTTACAATTCTGCCCCGCCCGGGAGCGGCCGCCGGTGGAGACGAGTCGAAGGAGATGATCTCGGCCAACTGACATGGAGTCAGAAGCTTGCGAATGGGCTGCTGCGCCCCCCACCAGGCAGGCAACACGTCGAGACAATCCGTTCGTGAATTGACTGCTTTGGAAGACTGGCAGGGAAACCTGTCAGTCTTCTTCATTTCGGAACAGCCGGTTCTGGACCGGGACAACGCACTCCAGCACCTTGAGCAGCACCTCAGCTGGTGAACCGATGGCGTCGACCTCTGTAATCAGTCGGGGGTTGTAGTACTCGAGCACCGGTTTTGTCTCCGCATCGTAAACCACAAACCGCTTGCGGATAATGTCTTCATGGGCGTCGTCGACACGATTGTCGCGGATGGCCCGGCGGCGGATCCGGTGGATCATCGCCTCCATGTCGACCGACTTCAGATGCACAATTTTCAGCACATCGATGTACTGTTCCAGAATTTCGGCCTGCGCCCGATTGCGGGGAATGCCGTCCAGAATGAGCAGGTCTTCGTAAGGTTTGAAATAAGAAAGCATACAGAGCCCGTCGAGATGCCGTTTCCAGATCCGGATGGTGATCTCGTCGGGAACCAGCATGCCCTTGGAGGTAAACCGGCAGACCTCCCGCCCCTCATGGGAGTTGATATCCAGTGACCGGAAAACCTCGCCACATGAGAGGTGATAGAACCCGGGAATCTCCCCCAGAATTCGTCCCTGCGTCCCCTTGCCGACACCCGGGGCACCAAACAACAGCACGGTTTTGAATCGGTCGTTGGCCATGATTCACGCCAGCAGCCACCCCGTTCTCCCGCCGATCGGCCAGGGGGGGCGGGCTGAGACCGATTGACGTCGAAGATCGTAGCCTCCGCACGTCTGGGGAACAACCTCGCGCCTTGCCGGTCGATCGAGCGGAACCTTATGATTCCCACCGGGTTGCGGGAGTGGCTATGAGATGTCGCCAGATGGCCTCTTCCATGCCCCTGAGTAAGCCCTCACCCGGAGTGTTTGGTTGTTCGGACTGGCTTGATCATTCCGCGGGCTGCGGAAGAAGACCGGCGCCACAGGCAGGTTCGGGGATGGCGTCTCCCCGCCCCAGAGTGAGATCGATGGGACTTTTTGACAAGCTGAAACAGGGTCTGCAGAAGACGAAGCAGTTGCTGCAGACTGACATTCGGGATCTGTTCAAATCGGGCGAAATCCTGACGGAGGAAAAACTCGAGCAGTTTTTTGCCCGTTTGATCCGTACCGACATGGGGGTTCCTGCAGCCCGGGCGATCGTGGACGAGTTGCGGATCAAGCACATGGGCCGCACGGTGGTCCTGGACGAGATCTGGCAGACGGTCAAAGACAAACTCAAGCTGCTGCTGAAGGGCGAGCGGCAAAATACCTGGGATCCCAATCTTCCACTGGCTCCACTGAACCTGGCCGCGACTGGTCCCACGGTCATCCTGGTGGCTGGTGTCAATGGTGTGGGAAAAACCACGTCCATCGCCAAGCTGGCCAATCTGCTGCACAAGGCGGGAAAAAAAGTGGTTCTGGCAGCCGGTGACACCTTTCGGGCTGCGGCTGTCGAACAACTCACCATGTGGAGCCGCCGCATCGGCTGTGAAATCGTCACCAAGCCCAGTGGTTCCGACCCCGCCGCGGTTGCCTACGCCGGCTGTGTCCGGGCGTTGGAGATTGGTGCCGACATCGTGGTGGTCGACACCGCGGGCCGGTTGCAGACCCAGCAAAACCTGATGAAGCAACTGGAGAAGATTCGCAGGGTCCTGGGCGATCGAATTCCCGGTGCGCCACATGAGGTTCTGTTGGTACTCGATGCCACCACGGGACAAAACGGAGTCAGCCAGGCGCAGAAATTCTCTGAATCGGTCGCCTGCACCGGCCTGGTACTGGCCAAGCTGGATGGGACCGCCAAGGGGGGCGTGGTCGTGGCGATCCGCGGACAGATGAACCTGCCGGTCAAATACGTCGGCCTGGGAGAACAAATCGACGACCTCGAAGTGTTCAACGCCGATCAATTCGTCGAAGCCCTGTTCTCGGGCGAATAAGGCTGGGGCTATCGGCCAGTCGTGTTTGAAGCATCGAACGACTCGCCAACGGGCTGGTGCAAATTCAGGCGGACGCCACTCGGCTGGGCCTGAGACTCACTCGTCCTCAGGAAGCGGCTCGATGATGACTTTGCGATAGCTGATTCCCCGAAACTCCCCGTCGAGACAGACTGTTCCCGACGCCGGAATGTTGGGATCGCTGAGAATGGCGTCCAGGACCGGTTCTCCATTGATTCTGGCTGTGGCCCGATCCCCTTTCACCTCGAGTTCCAGCGAGTTCCACTCGCCCGCCGGGCGAATGGGATGGGCCGTGGGAGGCTTGATCCCAAACAGGGCACCGGTTGAGAAGCGATCGGGGGTCGCGAGTCCGGCATCGTTCGACAGTTGCAGTTTCCAGGCATTTTTGCGAAGAGGGCCGCTTCCCGAATAGCGGAAGAAGACCCCCCCCTGGGCCGTGGCCTCGGTGGTGCGCCAGTCGAGCATCAACCGAAAGTTCCGATAGTTGCGTTCCGAGGCCAGGTGGCCCCCCGCCGCCCGGGCCTGCTGTGGTTCCCAAACATGGGGGGAGGTCTGCTGCCACTGCTGGCCTCCCCGTTGATTCCACTGCAGGCGGGAGGGGAATGCCGCCAACTCGTCCTGCGCGGCGGCTGCTTCCGGGGACTGTGGAGCACGCCGCACCAGCTGCTCGATCAGTCGTCGGGTCCGGGAGAGATTGCCCGCGGCGGCCTCGCTGCGCAATTCGAACAATTCCCGGGCATTCCAGCGTATCCGGAAGGCGGCTTGTTCGTCTCCGGACCGCTGGAGACGGTTGCGGAAGTCGGCGTTTTCCGTCGCGTCGCCCCACAGCAGCATCTGCGCGGATTCCAGGCAGGCCTGCGGGGATCCAGCCCCTTCGGCCCGATCAGCCAGCAGGACCAGCTCATCGACGGGAAGGTCTTGCAGTCCCCAGGTGCGTTCCTGTCCGGAATTCGTCCTGGTGATCACCGACCAATTGGCAGGATCCACTTGCGCGACCGTGCAGTTGCTTCCTCCCAACCGCAGTTTGTCCCCGGGCTGCACCGTCATCACAGACAGCTGCAGACGCTGCCAGAACCTTCTTGCGAGATCCACCTCGATGGCGTCTCCGGCGAGAATGGCCGCTGTGGCGGGGTCGGTCAGCTGCTGACTGATTTCAGTCCAAAGTTGATGGGCGGCATCGATATTTCCCGTCAGCAATTCATCAACCAACCGCCGGCGGAATGCGGGGTAGGAGGGGATCTCCCGGGGAGGCGTGTCGGCCATCGCGGGAGCGGCTGGTGCGTCTGGAGGGGACGCCTCGGGTCGGTTCTTGTCGAGGGCAATCGCTGGATCACGCGGTCGGCCAATCAATCGGGGGCCGTGCGTCGGAACCTCCTGAATCCGCATCGCGGCCAGGTGAGGCTTGCCTTCGACCCCGCGCGCGAACCAAACCCATTGCTCGTCATGGCTGAGACAGAAGCCCTGCCACTGAGCCAAATCGGTCGCTGCATCATCAGGCAGAGTGCACAGCTCTGTCCCATTTTCAAAAGGGTTTTGACTCTCGTTCCGGAGCGCTTTCAGCAGTTTGTTCCCGGCCAGCCAGTACCATACCGAACCATCGGCGGAGAGGCAGGGAACAATCGCTGGAGCCTGGCGGGCTTTCCCGGTGAAGGCGAATTCAGCTGAGTCTCCCCTGCGTCGGGCCAGTCTGAACTGGTGGGGCGGGCTATCGGTGCTGAAGACCATGAGATGCCCGCCTTCCGGGGTGAGATACGCCCCCGGCCACCGGGCTGGGGACTCCTCATCGAAGAGCAGGGGAGGACCGGATCGAAAGGCTTCGGACGTCTCCGCTCGAATCAGAGACCGGACCTGTCGCTGGGAAGGGATGACATAGGCAACCTGCAGACCGTCGCGGGTGGCCGAAGGGCTTGCCGCCTGCTCTGCGGTGCGGTGGATCAACAGTGCCGGCTCAAACATCAGATCGGAATGGCTGCGATGGGCGTGGAACACTCCGCGTCCCGCAGCGCTCTCGCCGCAAAAATACAGATCCAGACCATCCTGGGAGAGCCACGGAGTCTGGGGTGTGCCTTCCGGAAAGGCTGCGGAGAGGTCAACCTCCTGGCCGACGGGAGTCGGGTGAAATGGAGAGGCGAAATACCCGGTTGGTTCGCCGAACGGATCGTAGGCGGATTCGAAGGAAACGGTCTCCTTTTCGATGATCACCACCTGCCGGGAGATGTCCCGATAGCCTCGACGGGCCAATCGAAACTGGCGTGGTCCAGGTTCCAGGGGAATCTCGCAGGGGGTCAGCAGCACATCGCCGTTGTCATCCCGGGCGAGAATTCCGTCCACTTCCACCACGAACCCCGGTTCGGTGGTTTCGACGGACACGAGAAACGGGTCCTGGGAATTGCGGCTGGACGAGGGGCTGGTTCTTGCAGAAGAACTCTGGCGTTCCTGGAGGCGGGGCGTCTTTCGGGAATCGGGCTGAGTGAGTTGGCTCTCGGTGACGGTCTCGGGACTGCGGCGGCTGGATTTGGACTTTGAACGTGTTTCCGGACCTGGGTTTGTTCGCGAGTTGGCAGGGGGGCGAACCGGGGGAGATTGTCGCCAGGCCCAGACGGCCAGGCTGCCAAACAACGCGAGAATGACCCCCGCGGCCATGATTTGGGGAGTCTTGCCCCGACGCTGGGAGGATCGCGGCTTCATGGGCGTTCCTGTCCGTCTTGGAAGGCAGAAAAAGAGGTTGTCCCAGCCGACGAATTGCCGGCCGCAGGCAGCGTTGTACCGTTGACCTTCTGCCGCGATCGTACTCCGGACGGCCGGGCCCGGCAAACTGGTATGGATTCCAGACGCCTGTATACTTCGGGGTGTTGTCTTCCCCACTTGTTTTCGTCGTTGGAAAGTGTTGCTGTGGCCGACTCGCAAGTTCCCTCGCCAACTCCGGGAAGTTCGCCTGCTCCCGAGGACTACGCGGTCTCGCAGTCGCGCAGAACCGATGCCGGGCGGTTCACTGAGGAGGAACTGCGGGGGATGGTTCAGGATGTTCCCAAGCCGGTTTCGGAGGTGCAGGCCCGAGCCCAGGCGGAGTTGGCCCGAAGAGGGGCGTTCTGGGCCCTGTGGGGCTGCAATCTGATTGTCTTCGCTTCCAGTGTCTGCATCATGGTGGTTGAGCTGTGTGCTTCACGGCTCATCGCCAGTTACCTGGGAAGTTCACTCTACACCTGGACTTCGGTGATTGGTGTGGTGCTGGCTGGCATTTCGATCGGGAATTACCTCGGAGGCTGGATTGCCGAAAGGTTTGATCCGCGTCAGTCACTGGGATGGCAATTCCTGCTGTCAGGATTGCTGACCGCCTCGGTGTTGTTCACGAATCAATACGCGGCCCAACTGAATCAGAATCGTCCCGAAACGGTGGCGTGGCAGGCCTGGGTCATGTTGTTGGTGGGGATGGTGTTTCTGCCTCCCTCGATCGCACTGGGGACAATCTCTCCGGTGACCGCGAGTCTGGCTCTGCGCCGCACGCAGCGGACCGGGGTGACCGTGGGGAATATCTATGCGTGGGGTGCTTTGGGATCGATTGTCGGAACGTTTCTGGCCGGTTTCTGGTTGATGGATGAGTTGGGGACCCGCCACATCATCTGGATCACAGCCAGTGTCTTGCTGTTGCTGGGGGCGATTGTCTCGGGAAGTCAGAGGGCGCTGCGGGTATTTCTGTTGTTTGGGGCCCTGCAGTTCGTGGCGCTGCTGGGGGTCTTGTCGTCGGTGACGGCTGGACAGCTCGAGTCATTGACACGGGAGAGTCTGCAATTGGTCCATGTCGCCACCGGCCACGATACGCGGGCCGCTGCGTTCGCCGCCGATGCTGTCCGCGAACAGGAAGCGCGCAAGGGGGGAAACGACCGGGCGGCCGAGGCGGCCCGGCAGCGGCTGCTCCAGCGGGCTGACTGGAGAAACGCGGAGGATGACTGGGCCGCCTGGTCCGGTGGCGTGGGACGCAAGGTGCACGACCTGGGGCTACATCTGAAGCTGCGGCGGGACCAGCTTGACGAGTATCTGGATGAGAGCGACTACTATGCCATCAACATCTATCCCGCCCGGCAGGATGGGGATCAGGTGAAGGTGTTGCGGCTCGACTACCTGATTCACAGCTATTACAACCCGGCAGCCCCGAACCGACTGCACTACGACTACGAACAGGTCTACGCTGCTTTGACGGAGCGGGCCGCGGAAGGCTGGAATCGTGCGGTGTCCATTCCGCTGGAGGGCGACCTGGGAGAGCGACTGTCGGCCCTCGCCTTGCCCTCCCGAATGAGTTATGACCCGCAGGCTGGCCGGATGAGCGTCCGGGGGGCGCTGCGGCCTGATGAGGTCCTCGATTTGCTCTCGGCCGTTGCCGATGCCCCCCTGTGGCAGGCCATTGCCGGTCCCTGGCGGGAAGCCAGCAGAAACTGGCGGGAAAGCACCCAGTTCAGCCAAGGGCAACTGGTTGTTCCGTGGTCTCCGCGTGCTGAAACCGCCGAGTTTCTGCAGGATGTTCCCGAGGGACAAATGGCACCGGGGATCCGCTACGAAGCTCGACTGGGCGCGCTCGTTTTCTCGGAGCCATTCTCGATGTCGGCCGCGATCGAGGCGCTGATTGTGGCCGGCCCGCCGGGGACAATTCGGCTGGTCCGTGATCTCTATCATCGCTCCCGGCAGACCAGTGCGCTCTTCATCGGTGGAGGAGGATTCATTTTCCCCCGCTGGCTGGAATCAGAATTCCCGTGGTATCCGAGGATTGATGTGGCCGAGATCGATCCGGCGGTCCTGTTGGCCGTCCAGCGCGAAATGGGACTGTCGACCAAGTCGGGCTCTCCCAGTGAGGGGGGAACGTGGATCAATACGTCGATTGGAGACGCTCGTCTGTTTGTGGACGATCGGGTGCGGAAAAACCGGGGGCTTCCAACCGGGCAGGCTGTCACCTACGACTTCGTCTACGGCGACGCGTTCAATGACCTGTCCGTCCCCTGGCATCTCACGACCCGCGAGTTCAGCGAACAGGTCCGCGAGTTGCTGACACCGGGCGAAGGGGTCTATCTCGTCAACATCATCGATGTCTTCCCCCGGTCCAAGATACCGGGAAGAAAGGCCCGGGCCCAGCAGATGGAGTTGGCTCCTTTGCAGCCTCCTTTTCCAGAGGATTGGTTTCCCGAGATCGTTTCGAGCGACCGCTGGTATCCTGGACGCAAGCGGCCACAACTGCAGATCCGCCGTCAGGCGAGCGATCGGTACACGCTTGGGTTCCGCGGAGTGTTGGATGACGACCTGTTGGCCACGCTGCTGCGGGAGGCCGAGGGAAATGCCAATCTGCAAGATCACCTGAGGGCTCTCCAGAAGTTGACCCAGGCAGATCCGCTGGGACGTTTCCTCGGACGTTATCTTCAGACCGTGCGGAACGTGTTTCCGTACGTTTACGTGTTCACCAGCGATGATCGCCAGGGCGAACCGGGCGAGCGCCGGGATACCTTTGTGGTGGCTTGTTCGCTCAAGAAGCTCGACTGCACGAATCTGTACGCCAGCGGCAATTACTGGAATTCGCCCCCATTCGCCGCCAGCGAGCGTGATCCGGCGAGCGGGGCGGTGGTCGATTCGGGTCACATGTCCGCGCTGTTGCAGATTTCCCGGGGTGTCGAATTGACCGATGACTTCTCCCCGGTCGACAACCTGCTGGCTCCCGTGTTTGCCAGCCGCAATGAGGAAGAGGATTGAACGGCTCGGTACGTGGAACCGGGCCAACGGTCGGACAATGCAACCTCAGCAGTCGGGCCCATCCCGTCTCCGGGGGGCTGGCTCCCTTTCGGCCACCCCGGGCCGCCTATATTCATGTCCCGTTCTGCCGCCGCCGCTGCGACTACTGTGATTTCACACTGGTGGTCGGTCGCGACGGCATGGTGAAACGTTACCTCGCGGCTCTGGAACTCGAGCTCGTGAAATTGTGTGAGCCGGTTGAAGTCGACACGTTGTTTCTTGGAGGAGGGACCCCCACACACCTGGAGGCTCCCGAACTTCAGACACTGCTGAATTTGCTGCGGCGTTGGTTTCGGCTGACACCGGGGGGAGAATTCTCGGTCGAGGGCAATCCATTGGATTTGTTGGACGAAGCCCGGGTTGAGGTCTTGCACGCGGTGGGGGTCAACCGTATCAGCCTTGGGGCCCAGTCGTTCCAGGACGACGAGTTGCGCCTGCTCAGCCGGGATCACCTGGGGAAGGATGTCTGTGAGGCGGTGGCCCGAATTCAACCTTTGATTCCCAATCTCTCTCTGGATTTGATCTTTGGAGTTCCAGGACAGACGCTGGAGTCGTGGCGCGATAATCTGGATCGGGCGTTGGCGCTCCAGCCTCGGCATCTTTCAACTTATGGTCTGACAATTGAAAAGGGGACGCGGTTTTGGAGTCTCACCAGGTCGGGACGAATGCGGCCGCTGCCTGAGGATCTGGAATCGCGCATGTATGAAATGGCCATGGACTTTGTGCCGGCAGGTGGATTCCACCAATATGAGCTGTCCAACTTCGCACAACCAGGCTGGGAATGCCGACACAACCAGACTTACTGGGCGGGAGCCACGTACCATGGATTTGGGCCTGGGGCCGCCCGCTATCTGAATGGGACCCGCGAAGTGGGACATCGCAGCACAACCACCTGGTTGCAGCGGGTCGAGGCGGGGGAGGATCCGGTCGGTTATCGCGAGACCTTGTCGGATGAGAATCGCGCCCGGGAGGCCTTGATCCTGGGAATGCGACGCGCGCGGGGAGTGTGTCGCGAGGAGTTTTTGGAAGACCAGGGTGCCGATCTGGACAAACTCGGGGGAGCCACCTGGTCGAAACTGGTGGCAGCGGGATGGGTGGAGTCGACTGACAGGGGCTATCGACTGACCCGGGCCGGGCGGTTGCTGGCCGACAATGTCACGGTGGAATTGGTTGGAAATGAGTAATCTGGTCCGGAAAGCAAGGCTTCTGAGATTCCAAAGGCTTTCCGTTTGATCAGAACTGGAGAAGAGGACAATCTGCCGCGGGAACCTTTTCAAATTACACGAGGATTTCCATTCAAGATTCTGAAAACCGTGGCGAATAGCTGGTTGGAGACATCGGGAGGATCACGGTGATCGAGCCCGACCATGAGTCTCATCGCCACCTGTTCGGGAGAATGGAAATGCTCAAGAAGTCATTGATTACACTGGCTGTGGCGGGAACCCTGGGGACTCTCGCTTTTGGGAGGGATTTGTACAGCTATCTCAGGACAGCCGGCGGCGAAGCGCGGCAGGCCCTCAAGGCCGGGGTTCCCATCGAGTTCGAAATCCAGCGGGCAAGGGACATGGTGGAGAGCCTGATTCCTGAGGTACGGACCTGCATGCATGTGATTGCCGAAGAAGAGGTCAATATTGATCATCTCAATCGGGAAATCGCCAAGGCCGAGACAGGTTTGGAGCGCCAGAAGTCGGAGATCCTCGTCATGCGGAAGGATCTCGAGTCGAACCAGACGACCTTCCAGTACGCCAGCCGCCGCTACACGGCTGATGAGGTCCGACAGGATCTCTCACAGCGTTTTCAGCGTTACAAAACGGCCGAATCGACTTTGGCCAGCCAGCAGGAGATTCGTCGGCAACGCGAGCGATCCCTGGTGGCTGCCCGCGAAAAACTCGAGTCGATGCTCAATGAGAAGCGAACCATGGAGGTCGAAATCGAGCACCTCGAAGCCCGTTTGAAGCAGGTGCAGGCAGCCCAGGCGGCCAATCATCTGAGTGTCGACGATTCGGGACTCAGCCGGGCCCGGCAACTGATCACCGAGTTGAACAAGCAGCTCGATGTTGAGTCCCGCCTGATGGATTCCCAAGGACACTTTACCGGTTTGATTCCGGTTTCCACCCGCGAGCCGGCCCCCGCCGATCTCGCCCGGCAGATTGACCAGCACTTTGGAACGGGTTCCCAGGTGGAATCGTTGGAGGCTGCTGAGCGAGTCGCGAACCTGCAGTCGAAATAGGTTTTGCTCAGAAAATCCTTGGGCAAGTTGTTTTCTGTTCATACATCCGGCGTTTTGTACACCTGCCGGACGGGACGATTCTCAGGAATCGGCCTGTTCGGCAGGTTTCCGTTGCTGTGCAGCATGGCATGGCGTCAGAGCATTTCGTGGATTGCGTCCCACCGGCTGTGATCCAAGCGGGGTCAGCGCTCGTTCCCCTCTCAGCAGCTGATCGCGGTTCTGCCAACGTTCCGGACAGCCCAGCTTGCCGACCGGGTGATCTTCATGTTGTCTCAGGATTCCGAAATTTCCGCTGGTGGGAAGCCTGACCTGCGGGACTATGAGCTGTGGATTGACCGGGTGGGCGTGTATCGGGTGACTCTCTCCACCGAGTTGTTGATTGGCGGTCCGCGCCGGGGTGATCAGCCGGGGACGCTGTCGATGTTGGCCCGACTGTCACGGCAGCACGCACGCATTGTCCGCAGCGGCGAGGGTTATTTGTTGCGGAGTGAGCGAGGCGTGGTGCTGGGCCAGGCGGGTGTGGCGGGAGAGCACTATCTGGCCGATCGTGCCGAGTTCGATCTTGGGGAAGGAGTCTGTTTCAGGCTGCGGATACCGCACCGACTGAGTCCCTCTGCCCGATTGGAGTTTGTCAGCGATCATCGGCCGGTACGGCGCGCGGACGGGGTGGTCCTGATGAGCGGTACCTGCCTTCTGGGCCCCGGATCGGATTGCCATGTGGTCTGTCCCGATTGGAGCCAGACTGTGGTCCTGGTGGAGCGGGCGGGACAGCTCTGGCTCAAGGGGGGGGCGGGGCTTTGGATGAACGGGACCCGGCAAGAGGAAACCGTTCCCCTCGAAAACAATGCCGTGGTTGAAGGGGACGAATTCCGCTTTCGTGTGGAGGTCATTTCCTGATGTACCGGTTTCAATCGGGTGACCGCCCTTTGCCTGGGGTCAAGATCGAGCGTCCGATCGATCGTGGTGGATTTGGCGAGGTCTACTGTGGAGTGACGGACCAGGGAAAGCGGGTTGCCCTGAAGTGGTTGTGGCAACATTCGCCTGTGGAGTTGCGGGGGGCCCGCGAGTGCCTGAACTTTCGACATCCGCACCTCATTGAAATCCATGACATCCGTCTGGGATCCAACGGTGAGATCTGGGTCGTGATGGAGTGGGTCGACGGTCTCGACCTGGCGGGTTTGCTGCGAGAAAATCCTCAGGGGATGCCGGCTGGACGGGTGGCACAGTGGCTGAAACAACTCGCCGGTGCACTCGACTACCTGCACCAGCGCGGAGTCATCCATCGTGACCTGAAGCCCAGAAACCTGCTGCTTGAGGAAGGACGGATCAAGCTGGGAGATTTTGGCCTGGCCAAGCAGATCTGGCCCAACCCCGACGGCCCCCATTCCGAGTGTGTGGGGACGGTGCATTACATGGCTCCCGAAGTGGCTCGTGGACAGTATGGCCCGGCCAGCGATGTCTACAGTCTCGCCGTTCTGGCGTACGAATTGCTTACGGGGCAGGTTCCTTTCCCCGGAGAGACTCCCGCCGAAGTGCTGATGAAGCATCTCACGGAATCACCACGGCTGGAGTGTGTCTCGACCGCTCTGCAACCCCTTTTCGGCCAGGCCCTGGCCAAGGATCCTCTGCTCCGCCCAGCCACCGCGGGCCAATTCGCCCAGGAGTTTCAGAGCCTGGTTGCGGCTCCAGACGATCCCCCGGTGAATTCTTGCACTGCCAGCCCTGCCGTGAGGCAGGGAGTGCCCGTCGTTCGACCGATTTCAATGACCGTGTTCAAACCTGCCTGTTGGTCGCCCAAACGGCCGGTCAGCGGACGTGGTCGTGAGGTCTGGAATGAAGTCTTGCAGAATCCCGCCATTCCGATCTGCCTGTTGGTCACCGCCGTGTTTCTGATTCCCCTGCTGTGGAGCCATACAGCGCGGCTCACACCCCTATTGATTTGGGGCGTTGTGGCCGCCTTGGGGTTTTGGCTGCAATCGCGCTTTCGCCGAATGGTACGGCGGACGCAGCGGCGGGGTGCTGCCGTGCGCTTGGTGAAGTAATTCCTCCTCCGGCGGCTGGTGCCGGAGACGCCCCAGACCGGGCCAGTCGCTGGCGAGCCCCGCACGCGCGTGAGAGCGCCCCGCGGGGTGACAGTTCCGTGCGGCTCATCGATCTGTGAGAAACCTGAGTTGGAGGAGCCAGCCCCTGGGGCCGAACGCGGCTGTCTCCCCGAGAGTTGCCGAAGTTCTTGCCCACCTCGCGACAGCACCCCTCCTTGACACCTCACCCCTCCCGGCGAGAGAGTACCCCGATGGCTGCAGCAACAGCCCAAAGGCAGTGTTTCAGGGAGAACCAGCGATGCGAAATTCGATCGGAACGGAGGACCGAAATTGGTCGGGCCTGACGGTTTGGTGTCTGGTTTGGCTGTTGATGCTCGCGATGCCGATTCATCCCACTCGCGGTCTCGCCCAACAGGACGCCAACACCAGTCCTCCCCCAGAATGGCAGTATGACGCCCGCTTGCTCCGGCCGTTCTGGGAGGGGACTGTCATGGAAGGAGAGTCGGTGCTGTTTCTCCGCGCGGCCGAGGGAGAATCAGCCCGAGCCAAAGTGCTGTTCCCCATTGAGGAGATCCTCGCGGTCAGAAACTCAGATGGCGATATCACCTATGAAGCGGGACGCGATTACCACTTCGTTCCCGGGACCCGGGAAATCGTGCTGCCCCCGGGATCCCGGATCAGTTCCAGCACTCCCGCCGATTTGCGGCGACCGGCTGGAACACAGAAGTATCGGCTGACCCATCGGGATGGAAATGGTGAGATCTTTTTTGGAGGAAGGCTGGAGTACCATTCCCTGCAAACCTGCATCACCTATCGCCATGCCGCTGATTTGTGGAAGGGGCCCATTCCCCGATTTGACCCGGTTCGGCTTCCCAAGACCGTTCGTCGCCTGCTGAACAAACATCCTTTGGCGATGGTGGTGATTGGCGACAGCATCTCCGCCGGTTGCAACGCTTCGGGCTGGGCTGGAGGTGCTCCCTACCAGCCGGCCTACCCCGAGTTGACCCGGCTGCACCTCGAAAAACGGTTTGGCGGCAAGGTGACGCTGGTCAATCCCTCGGTCAGCGGGACCGACACGGTCTGGGTCTTGAATTCGATTGACAAAGTCGTGGAAAGCGAGCCCGACCTCGTGCTGATTGCATTTGGGATGAATGATGCCGCGGGGCGTCCCGCCGCGGAGTATCAGGCGAACATTCGAAAAATTATGGAGCGGGTGCGGGAAAAACGCCCCGAATGCGAGTTTGTACTCATCGCTCCCATGTTGGGGAATCGTGACTGGACCACGCTCAAGGCCGAGTTGTTTCCGCAGTATCGGGATGCGCTCCAGGAACTGGCTGGGCCGGGCGTGGCGGTAGCCGACCTGACATCGGTCTGGACCGAGTTTCTGAAGATCAAGCAAGATTGGGACCAAACGGGCAACGGGGTCAATCATCCGAATGATTGGGGGCACCGCGTTTACACGCAGGTGATTGTCCAACAGCTTGATCCCCGGGGAATCCCGATGGTCGGGGGTGAGGTTCCGCAGACCATTCAGGCCGGCCCGCTGAAACTCGAAGAGCGTCGGCTCCTTTCGAATTGCACCTACTCCTATGCCTGCGCAGTCGCCGATTTCGACGGGGACGGCGATCTCGACATCACCAGTGCCGATGCCGAACCCAACAGCAATATCTACCTGATGCGGAACCGGGGACGCGGAGAGTTTGACTTCTCGTTTCTGCAGCGACATTCAGGCGATGCCGGTCAGCCGGTTCGGGTCGAGCGACATGCCATCGGAGATCTCAACGGCGATGGTCGTCCCGACCTGGTGATTGTCGACAATATGAAGTGGGACATTCGTTGGTTCGAGAATCCCGGGGCGGAGCGAATCCACGAGCCCTGGCCACTGCATCGGGTGGCGGCCGAGAAGGAGGTTCCCGGGTCTTATGACGTGGCTCTCGCCGACCTCGACCGTGATGGCGATCTGGACGTGGCCGCTTCCAGTTGGCGATTTGGCATGCGGTTCGACTGGTTCGAGAATGTGGGAACTCCAGGCCGGGGAACCCAGTGGCAGCGGCATGAAGTCGAAGCGAATTTGGGAGAAACCCGCACCATCGAAGCGGCCGATTTCAATCACGATGGCTGGCCCGACCTGCTCGGGACCTCGCGCACGGGTCATCAGGTCATGTGGTATGCCAATCCTGGCGAACGGCGCAACGTCGGTTGGACGAAAACCCTCATCGATACAGAGACCCGGTTTCCCGCACACGCCCATGCCGTCGATTTGGATCGTGATGGGGATCTTGACGTGATTGCAGCGTTTGGAATTGCGGCTGGAGTGCCTAACGACTGTCCCGAGTCGCACCAGGTCGCGTGGTACGAAAATGTCGGGGCCTCAGGGACGGGAACAAATTGGGAGACGCACCTGGTTTGTGAGAACTTTCCACAGGGCTTCGAAGCGGTCGCCGGCGACCTCGATGGCGATGGGGACGTGGACATCGCGGCGACCGGATGGAGCCCCTCCGGCAGGCTCTCCTGGTTCGAGAATCCCGGAAATCCATCGCAAGACTGGATCGCTCACACGATCAAGTCTCCCTGGTCCAACGCCGTCACGCTGCAGTTGGCTGATTTGGATGGTGACGGCAAACTCGACATCGTGGCGACCGCTGAACGGGGAGCCAACGAGTTGCGCTGGTGGCGGAATCTCGGCCGCTGAGATGACCGGCGTCGCCGGGCGGCTTGGGATCTCGTCATCCAGACTCTTGCGAACAGACAGGGGGCCAATCGGGATGAGCGATCGGAAATCTGACGAGCAATCGGGCCGCGTGACAGAGAATGACGGTCACACGCGGCCCGCGACACCTCACGCCAGAATGTCTTTGACCACGTTGCCGTGAATGTCGGTCAGCCGGAAGTCACGACCCTGGAAGCGGTACGTCAGCCGTTCATGGTCGATTCCCAGGCAGTTGAGAATGGTTGCGTTCAGATCGTGGATGTGGACTGGTTTGTCGACGACGTTGTAGCTGAAGTCGTCGGTCTCGCCGTAGACCATCCCCGGCTTGATTCCGCCACCCGCCAGCCACATGCAGTAATTTCGGGGGTGATGATCGCGACCGTAGTTGTCTTTGGTGAGTGTCCCCTGGCTGTAGACGGTGCGTCCGAACTCCCCTCCCCAGATCACGAGGGTGTCGTTGAGCATGCCTCGCTGCTTGAGATCCTTCAGCAAGGCGGCGGTCGGCTGATCCATTGCCCGGCAGAGATCGGGAATCGACTTGGGGAGGTTGCCGTGATGGTCCCAGCCCCGCAGGAAGACCTGCGTGAAGCGGACATTCCGCTCGGCCAATCGACGGGCCAGCAGGCAGTTGTAGGCATAGGTCCCCGGGGTGTTCACGTCGGGACCATACATCTCCAGGGTCTCTTTCGATTCACTGGCGATGTTGGTCAGTTCGGGAACTGAGGTCTGCATCCGGTACGCCATTTCGTACTGGGCAATGCGCGCATTGATCTCGGGGTCTCCCACATCGGCCAGCTTGGCTTGGTTGAGAGCGGCCAGACCATCGAGCATCCGGCGACGACGACTGTCGGTCACTCCCGGCGGATTCGAGAGATACAAGACCGGGTCACCCACCGAGCGAAGGGCGACTCCCTGGTGCTTGGTGGGTAGGAATCCCGAGCCCCACAGACGTGAAAACAACGCCTGAGACTGCGAACCAGCTGCCAGTCGCGAATGCAGCACCACATAGGCGGGGAGATCCGCGTTGGGGCTGCCAATCCCGTATGACAGCCAGGCACCCAGGCTGGGGCGACCAGGAATCTGGCTGCCTGTCTGGATGTAGGTGATGGCGGGATCGTGATTGATCGCCTCGGTGTTGAGCGTTTTGATCAGGCACAGATCATCGATCTGCGAAGCAATGTGTGGCAGCAACTCGCTGACCCACGTGCCATTTTTGCCGTGCTGGTTGAACTTGAACATCGACGGGGCACAGGGCAGCCGCGACTGACCCGACGTCATGGTGGTGATGCGCTGGCCATTTCGGACCGATTCGGGAAGGTCTTTGTCAAAATACTCCTGAAGCTTGGGCTTATAGTCCCAGAGATCGAGTTGCGAGGGGGCATCCGCCATGAACAGCCAGATGACCCGCTTCGCCCTGGGCGTGCCGTGCAATTCAGGCAGAGCACCGAGCGACTCGGCACCGGTGGCTTCGGCTGCTGACGCCCGGGGAGCAAAGAGAGTCGGGTTCAGAATGGAGGCGAGAGCGGCCGTTCCCAGTCCACAGGCCGAGCGGCCGAAGAAATAACGGCGGTTGATCGCATCCAGCAGATCTCGGTTCACAGGAGTCGGAGACATCACGCATAGTCCTGTCAGGGCAGGGGGGATGGGCGGTGCGGCCCGCCGAAGCAGCGGGGCAGATGGATCGGGTTGAGCGGCCAATCACTCCTTGGTGACGGTCTCATCCAGATTGAGAACCAGATTGGCGGTCATGGTCCAGGCGGCAAGTTCGATCGGGTCAAGTTTCTCATTGCGGGCGGTTTCGCCGTAGGTCAGCAACTTGACTGCCCCGTCGGGATCCTTCTGGAACTCCGCCAATTCGGCGTAGTACACACCAAGAATCAAAGCCAATTCACGATCGGTGGGAACACGGGATGTCGCCCAGCGGAACAAGAACCGGGCCCGGTCTTCGGGAGTGCCTTGAACTTCCGTAAGGGCCCTTTGGGCGAACAGTCGTGCGGCCTCGACGAATTGCCGCTCATTCAACAGCACCAGTGCTTGCAACGGAGTGTTGGTCCGGGCCCGCCGCACCGTGCAGTTCTCGCGCGACGGGGCGTCGAAAGTCAGCAGTACAGGAGGAGGAGAGGTCCGTTTCCAGAAGGTATAGACGCTGCGGCGGAATTGGGCCTCTCCGGGGTCGGGACGGAAGTTCTGGGTTGTGCTGCCGACAAATGCAACGGCCTCCCAGAGCCCCTCGGGCTGATAAGGCTTCACGCTGCGGCCTCCAACCTTTTCAACCAGCAGTCCGCTGGTGTAGAGCGCACTGTCGCGCAAAACCTCACCATCGAGGCGGAACCGGGGGCCACGGGCCAGCAACTCATTCCCCGGATCCCGCTGGATCAGTTCAGGAGAGACTTTCGAACTTTGGCGGTAGGTGGCCGACATGACCATCTGCTTCATCAAACGCTTCACATCCCAACCGTGAGCGATGAAATCCGTAGCCAGCCAATCGAGCAGTTCGGGATGTGTGGGCCACTGGCCTTGGGATCCAAAATCCTCGGAGGTCTTGACGATGCCTGTCCCGAACACCTGCTGCCAGAACCGGTTGACCGTCACCCTTGCTGTCAGGGGGTGCTCTGGAGACACCAGCCACCGGGCGAATCCGAGACGATTGCGAGGAGCGTCGCTGGGAAGTGGCGGCAGGGCTGACGGGGTACCAGGCTCGACTTTATCGGCCCGTTTGTCGTACTGACCACGGACCAGAATGAAAGCGTCACGCCTCTGAGGCATCTCCGCCGTCACCATTGTTAGGGGGATCGCCCCTTCCACATCCGCTTTCGCCTTCTCCAGGGTGGCGATCTCCTGGCGGATGGGGTCGAGCAGGCTCCTGGTGGGAGTGTGGATGTTCTCCAGGAAGTAGTGCTGGATCTGCGCCGCCTGCTCCGGCGTTCGCTGGGCCCGTTCCGTCTTGAGGATCTCCTGCAGCGGACCCGGCAGGCTCGATTTGGTCAATGTTCGCTCGAAGGACTCCCAAACCGCCTGGGAGTCGAAAGACTGTCCCGCCTGCGGCGTCCGGCTGACGATGCCCGCCTTGTCCCAGGTGACCTTGCCCCCATGTTGGGTGAACGCCCAACCGTTGATCAAGGCCCCGGGATTGAGCCCGACCTTGGCTGCCTCGACTTCGATGCGGACCCATTTTCCGGTCTCGGGCAACGGCCCCGCGGGAAATCGGCTGGGGGAATTCGCCTCGCCCCAGGGAATGACATCCGCCCCCCAGATCGCCCGGTGATCCCATTTGCCATCATTCCACTGCAGCATGATTTCCTGCGGGGGATTGGCGGGATCAAGGAAAACATGGGCGAACAACCGGTCTCCCTCACCAACCCGCAGGGGGTTGGAGGCACCCGTAAAGAAGTGCTGGCTCAGATCGGTGGCGGTCCGGGTTGAAGCTTTCGTCCCGCTCAAAACCGGGAAATTCTCCTTGGAGACAAATTCCCAGGGAGTGTTACCTTCGGGCTTGGCACCCGCGGGGAGTTCGTCATCGATCCAGACGAAGTCCGTCGGTTCCAGGGTCGGTGCGGCGTCGGGCGTGGGGTCGCGATATTCGACCTTGGCCACGGTGGACGCAATTTTGCCTCTGGTCTCGGTCAACTGCCGATCGAGTTCCGCCTGACGATTGAGCTGATCGGCCTGGGGAACCTTGAGGATGGGCGGGGGACCAAGGGCGTTCCCATCCATGGCAGCCTCGGCGAAACTGTTGAAAAACGCCGACAGCTGATAGAACTCGCGTTGCGAAAACGGGTCATACTTATGGTCATGACAGACCGCGCAGCCCAGGGTCAGCCCCAGGAACACCGTGCTGGTCGTTTCCACCCGGTCGACCGTGTAGCGGACCAGAACCTCGTCGTCGATCGACCCACCCTCGCTGGTGGAAACGTTGCACCGGTTAAAACCGGTTGCGACCCGCTGGTCGAGCGTCGGCTCAGGCAACAGATCTCCGGCCAGTTGCTCAATGGTGAATTGATCAAAAGGCTGATTGGTGTTGAACGACCGGATCACCCATTCCCGGTAGGGCCACATCGAACGTTCATTGTCGAGATGCAGTCCGTGAGTGTCCCCGTAGCGAGCGGCATCGAGCCAGTAGCGGGCCATGTGCTCGCCATAGCGGGAACTCTGCAACAACCGGTCCACCAGTTTCTCATAGGCATCATCACCGGTGTCCGCCAGGAATTTGTCCACCTCTTCGGGGGTGGGGGGAAGTCCCGTGAGGTCCAGGGTGACCCTTCGGATCAGGCTGGTTTTGTCGGCTTCGCGGGAGGGTTGCAGCCCCTCCTGGACCAGACGCTGACCGATGAATTGGTCGATTGGATTGATGACCCGCATTCCCGCGGGAACTGCTGGCGGAGGCACCGCGATGGGCTTGCTAAAGGCCCAGTGCCCCTTCATTGCGGCTCCTTCGTCAATCCAACGACGGATCAACTCGATCTGAACCGCGGTCGGTTTTTTTCCGAGGCTGGGGGGAGGCATCACCTCATTGGGATCGGTCGACAACAGCCGCTGCAGCAATTCACTCTCGCCACTCTTCCCCGGGACCAGGGCGGCGCTCCCCGATTCCAACCGGGCGACCGCACCTTCCTGGGTGTCCAGCCGCAGGCCGGCTTTACGCTCCTTTTCGTCCGGCCCGTGGCATGTGTAGCACAGATCCGAGAGGATCGGACGGATTTCACGACTGTAGTCGACCGGCTTGGGATCGGCCTGCAGTGTCTGGGGAACCAACAGCCCGGCAAGAAGGCACGGAATGAAGCGGTTCATAGGTGGGAGGGAGCAGGGGGTGGATGAGGCAGGAGCGACAGTCTTCACGGATTTGTTACGCCTGTCGAAGTGAACATGCTGAATGTGCAGTCCCAGGACTTTAAGGGAGCGGTCAACGAGGATGCAACATCTGGGCTGGTGGCATCTCCCGCGGCTTATGGCACGCCGCTTCCAAGGCTGCGGTGCTCGCTGGCCAGGAAATTCAGACGAATCGCATGGAAATCGCCCACCCGCGGATGACTGCTCACGCCTCGCTGCCGGCAGCGAGGAGCAGTACTCGAGGGCAGGAATGGCCCTGCCGGTTTACTTGAGCAGGCTGCGTTCCAGCACCTCGCGAGCCTTCTCGAAGTAGGGCTGCCAGGTGATTTCCGGGCGGCCGTCACGCAGACAGTCCCGAACCTTCTGCAGTGTGTTGCGGGCCATATGTGGGCAACGGTTGCAGGCGCAGCTCTTCCCGTCAGATGCCATGATTCCGGGAACCGGAATGTAGGTGTGCTGCGGCGCCAGTTTTTGCAACGGATGGATCATGGTGGCTTCGGTCGCCACCAGGAACAGTTTCGGTTCGGTCAGGGAGGCGACATATTGACGCATTTTCTCGGTGCCGCCGATGAAATCTGCATGTTCCAGTACGGTGTGGGGACACTCCGGGTGTGCAATGACCAGGCTGTGCGGATTGTTCTTCTTCGCCCTCAGCAGGTCTTGTACGCTGAAGATTTCATGCACCTGGCAGGCACCCGGCCAAAGGATCATCTTGCGACCGGTCACTTCCGACAGGTAGCGGCCGAGGTGCTGATCGGGAACGAACAGGATTTCCTTGTCTGCGGGGACGCGATCGATGATTTCCCGGGCGTTCCCGCTGGTCACGATCCAGTCGCACAGGCTCTTGGTGGCGGCCGTGGTATTGATGTAGGCCACGGTCTGAAAGTCGTGTCCCTGGGAACGCAACTGAGCCTGGTAGGCCGCCAGACTCGGGGCCGGGCAACTGTCGGCGAGTGAGCAGCCGGCTTGGAGATCGGGGATCAGGATTGTTTTTTGGGGGCTCAGAATCTTGGCGGATTCCCCCATGAAATGGACCCCAGCGAAGACAATCGTCGACGCACTGGCCCGCACTGCATCACGCGCCAGCTTGAGACTGTCGCCGGTGTGGTCGGCAATGTCCTGAATCTCGCCATCCACGTAGAAGTGGGCGAGAATCACCGCGTCCCGTTCCTTCTTCAGACGGTCGATCTCGTCCATCAGGTCGAGCGGATCTTCCCAGGAAATGGGGGGGGAGGTTGTGGGGAGCGAGAGCGACATGAGAACTCCGGAAGTGGCGGGAGCGAGCTCCGCCGAAATCGGAAACGGGACTCTGTTTTTGTCGGCAGCAGCCCGTTCGAACCGTCGGATTAAAAGCGTCTGAATGGATTATAAGGGAGAAATGGATCTCAGGTGAATGGCTTGCCCCGGAGCGGGACCGCCGCGATGATGCCGCGGTTCTGCCCTACTCCCCCTCTCCCCCCGGACGGTGCGCGCCGCCATGTCATCGGAAACGAGCTACGATCCCTACGCGATGCCCGACGATGCCGTTCAGGCTGCCCCCGTTTCGCTCTGGTCCGCACTGCGGCAAATCGGTCCCGGGATCATTCTGGCGGGCTCGATTGTCGGATCAGGCGAATTGATCGCCACGACCTCGCTCGGGGCTGATTGGGGCTTTACCTTCCTGTGGCTGATACTGGCCAGTTGCGTGATCAAAGTGTTTGTCCAGGTGGAGCTGGGACGCTATGCCCTGTCCTCCGGAAAACCGACCCTGGGGTTCATGAATGAGCTCCCCGGGCCACGGTTGTGGGTGCATTGGACCGTCTGGTGGTGGTTTTTCATGCTGCTGGCCACTGTGGTGCAATTGGGCGCCATGGTGGGGGGGGTCGGTCAGGCTCTGAACATGGCGTTTCCCAGTTTGTCTCCCGCACTGGTGGAGTGGTTCGGCGTCGATTCGTCGCCGGGGAGATGGCTGGCACAACACCCGGAAAATCCCTGGGGAATTCTGACGGCGTTTGCCGCCGTGGCCCTGTTGTTGTCGGGCGGGTATCTGATGCTCGAGCGATTCACCACCGTGTTGGTCGCTGGGGTGACTGCAGTGACGACCCTCTGCGTCTTGCTGCTGCCGGCCAGTGGTCATCCGATCCCGCTCGACGAGGTGGCCGAGGGTTTGAAAGGGCATGTTCCGGCCGATCCCAAGGCGCTCGCTGCCGCGTTCGCGGCGTTTGGTATCACCGGGGTGGGGGCGGCTGAACTCTTCTCCTACCCCTACTGGTGTCTGGAAAAAGGTTACGCCCGCGCCGTCGGCCGCAATTCCCCTGACCAATCCTGGGTGGATCGTGCCAAAGGCTGGATGCGGGTCATGCAGTTGGATGCCTGGGCCAGCATGATCGTGTTCACGCTGGCAACAGTTTCTTTCTATTTTCTGGGGGCGACTGTGCTGCATCCCGATCCCACGCTCCGTCCCTCGGGGCCCAAGGTGATCGAAGTGTTGTCCCAGATGTACGAGCCGGCTTTTGGTTCCTGGACGAAACTCGTGTTTCTGGTGGGGGCCTGGGCGGTGCTGTTCAAGACTCTCTACATCGCCTCAGCGGGTCATGCCCGGTTGACTGCCGATTTCTTCAGTCTGTCCGGATTTCTCACATATCCAAGCGCACACTATAGGGCACGGATCATTCGCGGTCTGTGTGTGTTCTATCCACTGCTGGCTCTGACCTTTTACTTGGTTCTGGGGGATGCCAAGGCCATGGTGAACTTCGGTGGCTTCGTTCAAGGGATTACCCTGCCGGTGATTTCGGGGGCCGCTCTCTATCTCCGTTATTTCAAGACGGATCGACGCATCTCCCCGGTCTGGTGGTGGGATCTGCTGCTGTGGGTGGCGGTGATCAGCCTGACAGTTCTGGCGGGTTGGGCGGCGTTCGATTACTTCAGAAAACTCTTGTTTTCCTGAGTTTTCAACGTAGCAAAACGATGTTCCTGAGGAGGCTCGACCTGATTGGGGGTGGCGTCGGGTGTAGAAACCCGACGCGGAGAGTCGATAATCTCTTCGCAGTCTGCCCTTCTGGCGAAACCGTGCTGTTCGGAAGTTTCGATTCACGGTACGATCGGAGAGCCGATTTCTCCGGCAGCCTTCTTCAGACCAGTCGTCCAACTTCGACCATGCGCAGCGAATCCGAGACTCCCCAGTCGGACAATCCGTTTTCCATCCCGGTGGCGAGCCGCATGCGGCGGCTGCCTCCGTACCTCTTTGGCAAGATCAACAAGCTGAAGTACGAGAAGCGGGTGGCTGGCGTCGACGTCATCGACCTGGGGATGGGAAATCCCACCGATCCGCCCGATCCGATGATCAGTGAAAAGCTGGCGGATGCCCTGAAGGATCCCAAGAATCACCGCTACTCAGTTTCGACTGGGATCACGAATCTCCGGAAGGAAGTTGCGCTTCGTTACAACAAACGATACGGCGTGCGCCTCGATCCCAACACGGAAGTGATCGCCACGATTGGATCGAAGGAAGGTTTCAGCCACATGTGCCTCGCCCTGATGGGCCCGGGTGATACGGCGATTGTTCCCTCCCCGTATTTCCCCATCCATGTTTACGCGGTGGTGCTGGCGTCTGGAAATGTGATCACCCTCGATGTGCGCGATCCCGAGAAATACCTCGAAAATATCGCCTACACATGCGAGCACATTTATCCGCGGCCCAAAGTGGTCATCGCCAATTTTCCGCACAACCCCTCCTCGACGGTGATCGAACAGGATTTTTTTGTCGAACTGGTGCGGTTGGCGAAGAAGTACGAGTTTCTGGTTCTGTCCGACTTCGCTTACGCGGATATCTGCTACGACGGCTACAAAGCCCCTAGTTTTCTGGCGACTCCCGGAGCCAAGGATGTGGGAGTCGAGTTTACGACGATGAGCAAGAGTTACAGCATGGCAGGCTGGAGAATCGGCTTCTGCTGTGGGAACGCCGAGATGGTCCGGGCGCTGGGAACCATCAAGGGTTATTACGATTACGGGATTTTCCAGGCAATCCAGATTGCGGCAATCATTGCAATGCGCCATTGCGACTCTGCCATCGACACCCTGTCTGCCGAATACCAGGAGCGGCGGGATGTGTTGGTCGAGGGGTTGGAGCGGCAGGGCTGGGAGATCGCCCGCCCCAAGGCAGGAATGTTTGTCTGGGCGAAGATTCCCGAACCTTGGGCTGAAATGGGGTCCATTGACCTCGCGATGAAACTGTTGGACGAGGCGGGTGTCGCTGTCAGTCCTGGTCGGGGATTTGGTGATGATGGTGAAGGCTTTCTGCGCCTGGCCCTTGTCGAGAATCAGCAGCGACTGCGACAGGCCGTTCGAGAGATTGGTCGCTGTCTGAAGCGGGAACCCCAAAAGATCTGACTGGTTCGTCGTGGCTCCCTCCAGTAAGAAGAGCGGATACCACAAAGCCAGTCTGACGCCTTGTTTTTTTATCCGGTGGCACGCGGTCAGTATTGTGGCGGGCCGAGGGAGGGCGGGGTTGATTTCAGGGAAGTCAGCCCTGTCCGAGATCGATAATCGTCTGCCGTTCTGAGGAGCAGAGGATGGCATCGGTCAAGTCCCTGACCCACAACGCGATTGTGGTGGGGGCTGGATTGGGAGACTTTCCGGCGAGCAGATCGGCGAAGGCCGCGGTCGGTGTCGAGTCCGGCTTGCTCACCTGAATGGGTTTGACATGATTGTCCTGGGCCAGAAGCAGTTCTCCTGGACGGACGATGAGATCGCCCTCCGATCCATGCAATCGGAATTCTTCGAAGTAGTGGTGGGCATTGCCCGTCAGTGCCAGGGTGGCTCTGACATCCCCTTCGAGTTCGATCCAGGCTTGGGTGTTCACCGGGACTTTCCAGCCGGCGTTTTGGCATCGGGCCAAGACACGCTGCGGGCGCAGTCCGGTCAAAAACGCCAGCATGTCGAGTTTGTGACTCCCCGCATCACCCAGAAATCCCCCAGGGTTTTGACGCGGGTCATCCCTCCAAGTGCCAGCGATGGTCTGTGCCCAGCGTTCGGTGTTGATCAAAGAGAGTGATTGCAAACGCCCGATCGCGCCTTGATGCATTCGTTCCCGGGCGGCTTGAAACACTGCGGATTGACGCCTCTGGTATCCAATCATGACCGGTGGGTTGTAGCTGGACAGATGCAGGATTTCCCGCAGGCGCTCTCGGGTGTCGACCAGAGGCTTTTCGCAAAGTACTGGGAGACCAGCCTTCCAGAGCTCGATCAACTGGTTGAAATGCTGGTCGGTGGGAGTACAAATGAGGGCAGCGTCGACCTGAATCTCCCGCAAAGCCTCTGACAGTGTCTGGTAACAGCGCGGGGAACCCGGCGTTCGGGCGGCAAACTGTGCCATCCGGACTGGATCGGGATCGACCAGAGCAGTCACTTGAAATGCCTTGTTGTCACAGATGTGGTCAAGGTGCACCCGGGCGATTTGTCCGCATCCGATCATAAGCAGTGACGGAGTCAGGCTCTCCATGAGTTCGTGTCCGGTGAGTGTCGACGGGGGAGGGGTGCATCACAGAGGTCGGGCAGCCTGTCGTCTGCCTGAGGAATGACCCGGAAGACCATGAAATGCAGGGAGTCACGAAATGCGTGCGCGGGTCTACCTGTTTGACATTGATGGGACCTTGCTGCAGACAGGCGGAGCCGGATGGCGGGCATTGACCGGCGCCATGGGGGAAGAATTTGGCGTTGAGCAGTTGTCAGGAATCGAACTCAGGGGAAGAACGGATTATGCCATCGCAGGAGAACTGTTGCGACTCGCCCGTGTGCCTGTTGGTTCCCAGAGCCGCCAACGTCTGCTGAAGTCGTATTATTCCCGACTCACCCTCGAGTTGCAGAAAGGGGCGGGGGGAGTTCTGCCCGGAGTCTGGCAACTTTTGAATCGTCTGCGAAGTGAACCGCAGGCGGTGTTGGGAGTCCTGACTGGCAATGGGCTCCGGGGAGCGGAAATCAAACTGGGCCATTTTGGTCTGCGGGAGTGTTTTTCTGTCGGAGTCTATGGTGATCGCCACGAGCATCGAACTGACCTGGCGCGCGATGCTTTGGAAGTTTTGCGAAAAAAATTCGGCGCCGATCTGGAAGGGGGGCATGTCTGCATCATCGGGGATACTCCGTCCGATGTGGAATGCGCCCTCGCAATTGACGCCCGGTCAGTGGCCGTCGCCACCGGGGGATTTGCGGATGAGGATTTGGTCGCGGCGGGAGCACATCTGGTCTTGAGGGATTTGACCGAGTGGCCCCATTGAGGATTGTTTTCGGGTTTTGAGACCGGTCCGGGCATTTCGCCGACGGGCCTGGATGACCCCCGGGAAGGCAATTGCCACCCGCCGTGCCTGTTGCAGCGGAGTGCTTTCCACCCGAATTTGGCGCAACGACTCGTTATTCTGGTCCAGACTTTGCGAAAATTCACCATCTGTACACCTGGGACGCTTGACGCTGGTAGGAGGCGGCTCGAAAATTACAAGACATGTTGGAGGTTCCCGACACGGAGAAGTTCGATGCGCAGATTGTCCGTTTGTTTGATGGGCGCGGTTTTGGTTCTGACGGCCTCTCAATCGTTCGCGAAGGAAGTGTCTGGCGACTACATCGAAGCCAGAACCTGTGACGTGTACACGGGTCCCTGTTTTGCCAATGGTGAAGTGGGGATCTCCGGTCGCAAGGCAGTGTTGGGCTGGAAGGTGGATACGGGATCGTGGCAGGGAGTGGCCCTCGATGGTTTGGCTGTCGCGGTGGTTGTCTCAGCCAACGATACTCTGGGGATTGGTGGAAGCTTTTACACCAATCCGAGCGAGATTGAGGCGATTGTGATCTTCGATGAACGAGCCTCAAATCAACAACGGGACGCGTTGGAGTCGTTGGTTCTGGATTCTGTGAAGGGTTGGACGCCCCGGATTGTCGGGCGACGGGCGGCACCGATGACACTGAAGTCCGATCATCTTTCTGGGGTCGGCGAGTTCGAAGTGAAGGGTCTGGTGCGCGTTCAGACCCGCCAATTGAGCAAGAAAGACTGCGTTTGTTCGAACGAAGCGGTTTTTTATCCCCCGTTGGCTGGGGTCGAGAATTCTCAGCCAGTTTTCACCCGCAAGCTGTCCTATTCGGGGAACGCTGGGGGTGGTCAATGGAGCTCGGTGAATCGTCGGAGTGCGTTTCTGGCAACATTTGAGAAGTAGTTTGATCGGAGAGGTTTGGTCCCTGGAGGACTGCGGAGCCGAAGTGGAAGCTGATGGGGTGCGGTGCGGGAGCGGAGCGCTTGGAGCGGCTCAGCGTCTGTGATGAGTGACCGGTTGATCAAGATTGACCGATGTGATCAGGAGACGGTGTGATGTCTGTGGCTGCGACCGAAGTTGACCAGCGTTCCGTAATTGAGCGACTGGGGACGAAAAATCTGCTCATCTTTGGGGTGCTGGTGGCAGCAATTCTGGCCGTCTTCTTTCCGACGTTGGGAAAGCTCTCGGAGCGGTGGAATTCTGATCCCCAGTATTCGCATGGTTATCTCGTTCCTTTTTTCAGTTTGTTCCTGGCGTGGAGTCGTCGCGCCACTCTGCCAGGTTCCGGATTGAGACTGCGAGTTCTCGGCTTCGTCATTGTGGGATTGGCCGTGGGACTCAAGATTGCGGCTGAGACAGCCAACATCGATTTGCTGGAGGATTCGTCGCTGGTTCTGGCGATTGCAGGGGCGACCTTGGCGTCGTTTGGATGGGAGGTATTCAAGTGGGCCCTCGCGCCTCTGCTGTTCTTGCTGTTGATGGTCCCGTTGCCAGACGCAGTTTCCAGGTTTGCCCGTAAGCCGCTGAGACGTCTTGGAACACTGTCAGGTGTTGTCCTGATGCAGGTGATGGGCCTGGCCGCCTTTGCGAGCGGAAACACGATTGAGTTGGCGAACGGGAGTCGGGTGGGGGTGGCGGAGGCCTGCAGTGGTCTGCGGATGCTGATGGTGTTCGTGGCCTTGGCGGTGGCGATGGCCTTGTTGTCTGAGCGACCGATCTGGGAACGCCTGTTGCTGGTTGTCAGTTCAGTGCCGATCGCCTTGATCTCGAACATTTTGAGGATTGTGGCGACAGGAGTCTTGTATTCCCAAGTTGAAGACGAGGGTGTCCGAGAAATGGCGCACGATGTGTTTGGATGGGCGATGATGCCCTTGGGCCTGGTGCTCTTGATGGGGGTCTCCTGGATCCTTTCGCACCTGCTGATTGTGGAACAGGATCGTCCTTTGACGGTTGATCCGCGCCTGGCGCGGGCTCGTTGAGGGGCGGAGGTGAATTGGTGGACCTGTTGTCTTGTTCAGGCAGGGTCGGTTTCGGATTGGGATCCGGAACATTCTGGTCAAACCGAGTGGGAAGTGGTTGCTCATGAATGCCGAACCGATGAATGGACAGGGAGCTGTCGTTCCTGTGCGCAGGAGTGACGTCCTGGTAGCTCCGCCGGGGGGCTCTACGACCAGCGGCTCCGGTGGCATTGTCCTGGATCAGAACACAGTGTTGGCGGCCATGCGGCGTCGCTGGCTGATTGCTACCGCCCTGAGTCTGACGGGCGCGCTCGTGGGGGCGGCGACCACCTGGCTGCTGATCCCGGTGACCTACACGGCCCGGGCGGAGTTGCGGGTGAAGCCGGCCAGTTACACCCCGGGGGGAGGCTTGCCTGGAGAGAATGTCCGTCATGAAACCTACAGGCAGACCCTCGGAAGGATGATTGAGGGGCCGATTGTCCTGAAACAGGTGGTGCGTCGCGAGGAGATTGCCAAGCTGGCCACGATTGCCGATCAGCAGGATCCCCTGCTGTTTTTTGAAAAAGGGTTGCGGGTCACAAATCCGGCGACCGAGTTTCTGCAGTTGAGCCTGACTGGACATGAACCGACCGATTTGGCCCCGATTCTGAACGCCGTGGTGGAGGTTTTTCTCAAGGAGGTTGCCACCAGAGAGGCGCAGGAGCGGACAAAAATCGTCAATTCGATTGATGCTGCGAAAGCAGATACGAAAGCCAAGCTGGCCGACTTCGTCAAAACGAAGGAGCGGCTGGTAAAAAAGTTGGGTGGCGACAACGAGATGGCGGTCGAGGCGGCGAAGGCCAAGGAGTCGCTGTACACCGATATTCGGCGGCAGACGATCATGTCCAAGATCGAAAAGACCAAGATTCTCGCCGAACTGACGCTGCGGGAGAAGCAGGAGAAGACCGATGGGAAGACCCTCGATGATCAGTTGATCGATCTGCGATTGGATCAGCGCAAAGAGGTGCTGATGGCCGCCTACCAGGTCGAAAAGGAACGGGACGGATTGAACCGGCGCGAAGGCAAGGGGCCAAGCAGTTCGGTTGAAGAGTATTCGCGTCGGGTGAAAGAGGCCGAGGAGCGATTGAAGGAGATTCGTGAAGAACTCCGGCCCCAGGTGATCGATGAGTTGAAAGAGCGGACTCTGCTTGACGATATGCTTTCGAAGCAGGCTCTCGAGCGGAAGCTGGCTTTGCTCGATATTGAGATCGAAGGTTTCGAGAAGCAGTTGGTCTATGAGGATGAAGCCAAGAGCAGCAAGCTCGGTTGGCAAATGGAATTGGACGAACTCGAAGTCTCAATCAAGCAGTTCCGGACCATTTTCAATCGCCTCCAGGAAGAGGGGGAGCGGGCTCGCATGACGATGGCGAATCTCATGCGGGTTGAGAAGTTCCGGGATGCGACTGTTCCAATGCAGCCTGACATGGCCAAAAAAATCATGGCGACGACTGCAGTGGGAGGGGGGATTTTCGGCCTGATTTTCATGGGGATCCTGTTCCTGGATCTCCGGACTCGCCGGATCAGCAGCCTCGATGACATTGTGACGGGCCTCCGGTTGCCGGTTCTGGGTTCGGTCCCGATTATCCCCTCCTCGCGTGGAGGCAAGGGAGGTGAGGGGGGAGGCGGGCAGAGGTGGCAGGGCGCGTTGATTGAGTCGATCGACTCGGCCCGGGTGATGTTGCTTCGCCGAGCCAGCCTCGAGAACGCCAAGGTCGTGATGGTCAGCAGCGCCGTGACCAGCGAGGGGAAGACGACCATGGCTTGCCATATTGGTACAAGCCTTGCGCGGGCCGGTTACCGCACCGTGGTGGCCGATATCGATCTGAGGCGTCCCACTGTTCATCGCGTGTTTGATGTGAAGGGTGAACCGGGAGTCTGTGAAATCCTGGCCGGCAAGGCGGAGCCCGCTGACGTGATCCAGGAAAGCTCACAGCCGAATCTTTTCGTGATTGCCGCAGGTGTCCTGTCGAGCGACTGTTTGCGGAATCTGGCGCAGGACGGTCTGAATCCGCTGGTGGAATATTTGCGGGCTGAATTTGACTTTGTCATCTTCGATTCGTCGCCTCTGCTTCAAGTCACAGATCCGTTGTTGGCCGCCCAGAGTGTGGACGGGGTGATTGTTTCGATCCGGCGCGATGTGAGCCAGTTGCCCAAGGTTTCCAGCGCGATCGAAAAGCTGCAGATCATGGGAATTCCCGTTTGGGGAGCGGTCGCCATCGGAGTGGACCAGAATTCGTTTGGCTATGGCTATGGTTACGGCTATGGCTACGGCTATGGCTACGGCTATGGCTACGGGAACTCATACGGCTACGGCAACGCGTACGGCTATGGGAATCGTCCCCGGTCGGGAGTCCCTGCTTCAGGAGAACCGTCACCTGAAGGTTCAGCCCAAGGACCTCTCAATTGAGAGGTCCGCCGGTGACCTCGGGATCTGTTGAATTCTGCGTGAGAAGACTGTCATGAACACGACTCAGGGATCAGATAGCCCCGGACGGGGTTTCTATTTGGGACTGGCAGCCGTGGTCACCCTGATCGGTGCGGTTGCTTTGTTTCAGGACCAGTTCCTGGGCCATTCACTGTCGAATGCACAGATGGCTCAAGCTGCTCGTGTTCTCGAATTTCTTCCAGACAAATTCGGAACGTGGCAGACTGAACCTCGCAAAATGTCTGAGAATGAGATTCGTCAGACGGGGACTAAAGCCTATTACAGCAGGGTGGTCTGGCAAGCGAGGGGAGGCGCACAAGGATCGGTGATGTTGATGTGCGGCCAGACACGTGAGTTGTCGGCGCATCCTCCGACGGTCTGTTTTGAGGGAATCGGACTGACCTTGGATGGAGAGGCCAAGCCCGTCAGGTTGCCGGCAGAGACCTTGGGAGGTCAGGAAGGCGAGTTGATGGCGGCGCGTTTCAAACCGGAGCGCGGAGTCAACAAGAATCCCGTCTTCGTGTATTGGGGCTGGTCCCGGGATGGACGTCGCTGGGAAGCTCCCCCCGTTCCCCGTTTGAGTTTCGTCGGGGCCCCCTTCCTGTATAAGTTGTACGTTGTTCGTGACGACACGGGCCGAAGTGCAACGCGACAGGTGGAGGTGTGTGATCAGATCCTGCAGGAGTTTTTGCCCGAATTTCACGCGGCGATCGATCGAGTGGCGGGGGACCAGTCAGTTACCGCGGCCAACTGACTGGTTGAGGGCTGGAATTGAAGCGGCCCGCCATCTTGTGTTGTGTTTTCAGCCAGTCAATCGCCCTCGCCCGATTGATTCCCCGATTTCCCTGTTCGCGGTGCGACGAGTCCAGCAGTCGGCCCTGGAGCCTCTGTCCGGGGATAATCCCCTCGACATGGTTCGCTTTCTGCTGGGGCAAGGTGTCTGATGGAATTCGCAACTCTCAATGGCTTTACGATTGATGTGGAGGACTACTTCCAGGTTGGTGCATTTGCCTCCGAGATTCGCCCGTCGTCCTGGGACCAATACCAGTCCCGTGTGGTCCGGAATACCGAGAGAATTCTGGATTTGCTCGAGCGAAGACAAACCCGCGCTACGTTTTTCATCCTGGGTTGGATCGCAGACCGGCATCCGGAACTCGTCAAGACGATTCTCCGCTCCGGACATGAGATTGGCAGCCACAGCTATTGGCATCAGTTGATCTACGATCAGACACCCGAGATATTCCGGGAAGATCTGCGGCGGAGTTGTGACTCACTGGAACAGATTTCGGGGGAAAAAATCCGGCTGTATCGCGCTCCGAGTTTCTCAATCGTGCAGCAATCGCTCTGGGCATTGGATATCCTGGCCGAAGAGGGCATCGAACTCGATTCCAGCATCTTTCCGATCCATCATGATCGCTACGGTATTCCGGGAGCGAGAATCCATCCTTATCTCCACCGTGTCGGTACGCGGGAAATGTGGGAGGTCCCTCCGACCGTGGCTCAGTGGTCGGGTTTCAATGTTCCGGTGGGCGGAGGGGGCTATCTTCGCCTGTATCCTCGAGCCATGACGGAGTCTCTGTTGGCCTCGGTCAACCGGAGCGGTCGGGCGTTTCAGATCTACATCCACCCCTGGGAGGTCGATCCCGATCAACCGCGGCTGAATGGATCGCTGAAATCGCGATTTCGCCACTATGTGAATCTCTCCACGACAGTGGGGAAACTCGATTCGCTGTTGGCTCGATTTCGTTTCGGGACTCTGTCTGAGGTTGTGGCCTGCGAACAAAACGTCACAGGAACGTCCGAGAGCGTGGCATCATGAACCGGGCTCCGATTCGCGTTGGCCTGGTTGTGCACACCTTCAACATGGGAGGGTTGGAGAGGTGCGTCAGCCACCTGCTCAATCATCTCGACCGGACCCGATTCGAGCCGACCTTGATTTGTCTCGGGCGGAACGGGAGTGCGAGTTCCTGGTTAAACGTGACGGATGTTCCCATCGTGGAGCTTCACAAACCTCCGGGACGAATGGGAGCGAATTTTTGCCGTTTGGTCAGGGATGCGTTTCGGGAGCGGGATCTCGAACTCGTGCATTCACACAACTGGGGGACTTTGGTCGAGACTGCGGTGGCGACCCGATTGGCCGGTCACATCAAGCATGTGCATTCCGAACGGGGAACCGTGTTGGGAGGGTCAACTGCCAAATCGCCGTGGCGCCGGACGATCAATTCGTGGGTCCTGCGCAAGACCCTCGAGCATTGTGACGCCGTTCTGGCTGTGGACAACTCGGTCGCCAGCCGAGTCTCTGCCGCCAGCGGTTATCCTCAGGGGAGGATCCAGGTGATTCCGAACGGCGTTCCACAGCCTCCATGTGGAGACCGTGAGGAGGCACGTCTGAGAATCAGAAAGTCATTGGGGGTTGGACCAGACGAAACACTGGTCGGTTCGCTTGGTCGCCTTGTCCACGTGAAGGGTTATGACCTGCTGATCTCAGCGATGGCATTGGCGCGGACACAGTGTCCCCAACTGCACCTGGTGCTGGTGGGTGACGGCCCACTGGAGGAACAGCTACGGACTCAGGCGCGGCAGGAAGGAGTGGATCAACTGGTTCATTTCGCCGGTCGCCAGACACAGGTTGGCGACTGGTTGGCTGCCAGCGACGTGTTCGTGAATTCCAGTCGCAGCGAGGGAATGAGCCAGGCGATTGTAGAGGCCATGACCTATGGGCTCCCTCTGGTGGTGACCGATGTGGGTGGGAACGCGGGGCTCGTGGGAGGGGCTGAGCCCTGCGGTCTGATCGTCTCGCCGGAAGATCCGGCGGAATTGGCCAAGGCACTTGTGAAGATGGTCGCGGACAAAGGACGGGCGAGCTCCTTCGGGCGGGTTGGGGAGGACCGGGCCCGGCAGTGTTTCAGCCTGCCCGCGATGATTCAACGATACGAACAACTCTACGAGACTCTGCTTGTGAACCGTTTGCCTCGGAGGCAGTTTCGCTCGCGGCCTGTGGAGGCGGCAATTGCCGGTGTGGATACACGGGAGAAATCATGAGTTTGACCGCTCTGCTGTGGTTGTTGTTGTTTGTGGTGTTGTGTGTGATGGCTTTGCGGGGACCGAGCTTTGGTGCCTCCGTGTATATGATGACCTTCTTTGCTCTGCCCCAAATGTGGTGGTGGGGCAAGTCGGGTGTGTTGGCTTCTCCCCGATGGAATCTCATCGGAGGAGTGATTTTCCTCGTTTCGGTGGTGTTGACCTATCGGCCTCATGTTTTGGCTGAAAGGTTGCCACGATTGCGGATGATGCGCACGTTGATGGTGCTCATGGTACTGAACTATACATTGGTCACGCTGTTGGTATCCATAAATTTTGAATTGAGCACTGCAGTGCTTTTTCTCCAGGTGAAATTCATCATCATTGTTTTTCTTATGGATTGTGCGATGCAGGATGAGACGAATTTCAGAAGGGTTATCATTACCATGCTTTGTGGGATTCTCTTCCTGGGTGTCGAGACGACTTTTTTGGGAGCTGGCAAATCTCGCCGGGGGCGCCTCGAGGGGGTCGGGGTTCCCGGGGGAAACTCTTCGAACCAGTTGGCGAATCTGCTCGTGACGTTTCTGCCCATGGCTGGAGCGTCGATTTTCGCAAAAGACAAGACGATCCGCGCCGTGGGGCTGATCACATCGCCGTTGGCCCTCAATACCCTGCTCAAGTGTAATTCCCGTGGTGCATTTCTGGGCGTGATTACGGGCGGTGCGGCGATGCTGCTTCTCGCCCGTGGGAAAGAGCGGCGTCTCTTGCTCGCCGGATCGCTGTTGGGGGGGGCATCGCTGCTGATGCTGATTGGAGATGAGCGAATCCTGGACCGCTTTCAGTCAACATTCGCTCCTCAAAACGAACAAGATGCCTCGGCTGCGAGCCGACTTACGTTTTGGAATGCCGCTCTGAGATGTTTGGGTGATCACCCCTGGGGAGTTGGAGGGGACTGCTATAAAAAAATTCTGTCCCAGTCGTACCTCGCCGGATTCACGGAAGAACATCGTTCGATTCACAACGGCTGGATCAATGAGGCTGTGCAGTGGGGCGTTCATGCCTTGGTGATGCGGTTCCTTTTGGTGTACCAGGCCTTTCGGTGCGCCCTCGCTGGGCAGAGAGTGTTTCGCGGTCTGGGGGTCTTCGATATGTCGCTGCTGGGATTGGGCTTTGTTGGCGGGCTCGTCGCTTTCAGTATGTCGGGGTTCTTCGGAGACTATTGGGACTCGGAGTGGGGTTTGCAGTTGTGTGCCCTCTGCATGGGTTTCTACCGGATTGCGTTGATTTACCAGAAGCAGCATGACAGCCAGCAGGTCACTGTGCCGGCCATGGCCAGTTCTGGCCAAATGTGGGCGCCGACATGGTCTCCCCCGATGATCGGTGGGGCACGGCCGTCACTTCCTTGATGATTGCGTTTTGGGCTCCGCGGCGGATTGTTGGGGCCCGGGCCTGGTCAGGTGTGGGGCTCGGAGAACTGGGAGAGGATTCCGCGCCAGAACGTGAATCGGCCTCGAATCAGAGCCTGACGTGTGTTGGCTGAAAACCGGCTCAGGCACGCCAGTAATTGATCTGCTGGGCCATTTCGCTGTTGTGCAGCCGCTGATCGGGTTTGGGCTCTCGCACACCTCAACTTCGGCAAGTTGAATGGCGTCAAGTGTCTGAAAGCGCAACCAAGTTGTGATCTTCGCCCCTGAAACTCCCGGTGAATTACCCTCTCGGAGAAACTGAGAGTGCTTTGTTGAGTGGGAATTTTTGGATATCCTCCATTCTCTGCGCCCGGGAGAAAACTGTCCCAAGTCGTAAGATGATTTCCAAGGTTTTGAATTGGAATTGCCGGGAAGAGTCCAGGGTGACCGAAGTTCGCACAACCGCGATGGGAAGGTCGTGCTGCTCGGGTGATTGCGAAACGAGCCCTGATTGGAACCTGTTCCGAAAACCCCATGATCTTCCGGCTCAAAATCGTGGGGAGGGCGCGAGCGGCCCGCCGGTTCGGAACGGAACGGTTTTGGATCGAACAGTGAGTCGTCAGAAAGCCTGTCAACCCAGTCGCCATGAAATACACGGGTGTTCAGTTTTATGCGAGGTATGAACCACGCGACTTCTCCAGAGTGTGAATTCGTCTGTGACGGGTGCTGCCCTTCTTGCGAGAAACGATGACTGCTGGATGAGGAGCACTGGTGAACCTCGATCCCCTTGCTGAGCCAGTGGGCGACGGGGAGATCGACCTCCGATTCGGATAACAGCCTGGGAGCCACCTTTTTTCCGATGGACTTGAGGAACCGCTCCCGGTCATCGATGAGCGGTCTGGGGGCCGTTTGGATGGGTTGCGGTCTGAAATCTGGCGCATCACTGCGTTCTCTCAGATGAAAAACGACGGTTTTACAAGAAGCGCGAGGAAAGTGATGGTGCCTGGTTGGCGTCCGGTCCGGGGATGTGGGAGAATCTTCTTGCGACGCGTTCTGAGACGGTCCTTGAGGGAGTTCGGGATCGTTGATTTTGTCAGCGCTCCGGCTCCCGCGAGCCAGGGGTGTCATGTCGAACGACGGCATCCAGGGCGGGTTTCTTCAGTGTCACTTTTTCGTGGTGACGCTCAAGTTCTCCTGTTCCGGGACCGGTGGCGAGTCGGCTGTCAGTCCTCGGATTCCCCGAGACCATGGCGGCTATCGACATCCTGATTGACCAGCAGTGGACGAGTTCTGGATCCTGTGAATCCCAGATGAAGATTCTGTTCTTGAGCAAGCGGCTCTTGTTCCCCACTGATCGGGGGGGGTTGGTCCGCACGTTGAATGTCGTGCGTCATCTGGCCCGATGGCACGAGCTGACATTTCTCTGCAATCAACAGCCGGGACAGGAGGAGGACTGTATCGAGATGTCGCGGCTGGGGGTTCGGCTCGAGACGGTACCTTGGCAGGAGGTGAGCCGCTCGGATTGGAGGTTCTATCGGGACCTCGCCTGGAACCTGTTGTCACGTGACCCCTTCAACGCGGCCAAGGATTACGATCCGATCCTGCGTTCCCGGGCCAGGCAACTGCTGGAGGAGCAGCGGTACGACGTGGTGGTCTGTGACTTCGTTCAGATGGCGCGGAATGCAATTGGCATCTGGGATGGTCCCAGCGTGTTGTTTGAGCACAATGTGGAGGCGGAGATCTTCGAGCGACACGCGCAGACGGATCCTGGGTGGGTGCGCAGGAAATTCATGGGCTATCAGGCCTCGAAAATGCGCCGATTCGAGGGGTGGGCTGGCCGGCAATTCACTCGCGTGGTGGCGGTGAGTGAGCGTGACCGCGGGCAATACGAACGGAGATATGGCTGGAGACATGTTGATGTGATTGATACGGCAGTGGATATTGACCACTACAGGCCGATGGATTGTGCCAAGTTGCCTGGCACGGTGGTGTTTGTCGGGTCGTTGGATTGGCTGCCAAACGTCGATGGTCTCCAGTGGTTCGTCTCGGAGGTATGGCCTCTGGTAAGACAAGAGCAACCGGAGGCGCGACTGCGGCTCGTGGGGCGGAATCCGACTCTGGAGATCCAAAAGCTGGCCGAACAGCCGGGGGTGGAGGTGGTGGGAGCGGTTCCTGACACGCGGCCATGGCTGGCGGAATCCGAAGTGTCGATTGTTCCCTTGCGGATTGGTGGGGGGACCCGTCTCAAGGTGTTTGAAGCGATGGCGATGGGACTGCCCGTGGTGAGTACTCCTCTGGGGGCGGAGGGGCTGCAGGTGGAGACCGGAGTCAATCTGATTCTTGCGGAGGGAGCGGCCAGACTCGCCCAGTCGGTCGTGCAACTGCTGCGCACACCGCAGTTGAGGGAGGCTTTGGGCCAGGCGGCCCGAAATCTTGTGGAGACACAGTTTTCGTCGGAAAGCGTGGCCCGACAATTCGAATCGATCTGTCGGCGAGCCATTGAGGAGCGTTGTCGGAAATGAGTGTTTCCCTCGGTGAGTCTACGGCGGGCTGGGTGGTCCGAGAGGCGACCCCCGCGGAGTTTCCTGCCGTCCACGACTATGTACGAAGCCAGACATCCAATCCCCTGTGGTTTGATCCGGCCTGGAGGAGTCCCCTTGGTGTCTATGGATTGACTTTGCGAATCCTGGTGGCGCGGCAGGAAGGTGGGGTACGGGGGGTTTTGCCGCTGGTCGTCCAGCGGAGCCTGTTGTTTGGCCGTCGGGCGGTCTCTGTCCCATGGGCGGATGTTGGAGGAGTATTGGCGTCGGATCGCCCTGCTGCCGACGCACTCTTGCAACGTGCGGTGGGTTTGCTCCGTGAGGAGCGTCTGCAGCGACTCGTGTTGCGGCAGGCGACTCCACTGTCAGATTGGCCTGTGAATCGATCAGACAAGGTGGCGATGCAGCTCAGGCTCGCTGAGGATCCCGAGACGCTCTGGAAATCCTTTGATCCCAAGGTACGCAATCAGGTTCGCAAGGCCGAGAAGTCGGGAGTGGTTACTGAAACAGTGCCGCTCGAAGAGGGGCTGGATGGTTTCTTCGAAGTCTATTCCCGGAACATGAGGGATCTTGGTAGTCCCGGACACTCCCGGCGGTACTTTGCGGCTCTCTCGGGCGCGTTCCCCAACGGCGTGGAGATCCACCTGGCACGCTGTGAGAGCCGGGTGGTCGGTGCTGGTTTGACGATGTGCAATGGAAATCGGCTGGATATTCCCTGGGCTTCCAGCCTGCAGGAGTTCAACCGGCACTGCGTGAATCATTCCCTGTACTGGCACATCCTCTCCCGTGCTTGCCGGACTGGCTTTCAGTGGTTCTACTTCGGTCGCAGCACTCGTGGGAGTGGCCCCCATCACTTCAAGAAGCAGTGGGGGGCCGAAGAAGTTCCGCTGTTCTGGTACTGCCTGGATGTGGAGGGGAAACCACAAGTTTCCCAGCAGGCACCCCAGGATTCATACGGGTTAGCGGTCCGGGTCTGGAAAAAGCTCCCCCTGGGGCTGACGAGGGCCTTGGGACCGCTGCTGATTTCTCAACTGGACTGACTTGCCGCTGGATTCAACATGCAGAAGGTTTCGGTGTTCGGAATGGGTTATGTGGGCTGTGTGACAGCGGCCTGCCTCGCGCGGGACGGTCACCAGGTGATCGGCGTGGATGTCGATCCGCAGAAAGTCGCCCGGGTGAATGCTGGGGATCCCCCTGTCTCGGAACCTGGCCTGCCAGAAATCCTCCGGTCTGTCGTCGAGTCGGGTCGCCTGCGGGCCACCACATCCCTCGAAGAGGGAGTCGACGCGAGCGATCTGGCTTTGATTGCCGTTGGGACTCCTTCTGCCGATTCGGGAGCGGTCGATACCAGGGCTGTCGAAAGTGTTCTGCGTGCCTTGGGAAACCACCTGCGGAGAACAAAAAGAAAATTCACGGTCGTACTGCGCTCGACATTGCTGCCGGGAATCCTCGAACAGAAGCTCGTACCGGTGCTCCGCGAGGCGAGTGGACCAGATTCCGAACAGTGGCTTCGGATCTGCAACAATCCGGAGTTTCTCCGGGAGAGTTCAGCAATCAAGGACTATGACGCTCCTCCGTTCATCATTGTGGGGGCCGATCATCCCCAGGATGCCGAACCGGTGCTGGATCTGTATCACCCGGTTCCAGGAGAGCGCTTCACCGTCTCGACGCGGACTGCCGCGATGGTGAAGTATGTCTGCAATGCCTTCCATGCCTTGAAAGTCGCATTCGCCAATGAGGTGGGGGTGTTAGCCCGCTCTTTGGGAGCGGATGGACACGAGGTGATGCATTTGATGTGTCGTGACACAAAGCTGAACATTTCCCCGGCTTACCTGCGGCCGGGATTTGCCTTCGGGGGATCCTGTCTTCCGAAGGATCTGCGGGCCCTCACAAGACATGCTGAGGAGCACTCCCTACAGCTTCCACTGATGCCGGCGATCCTGCAGTCCAACGAGAACCAGTTGCGCCGTGCAGTTCGCCTGATTGAGCAGTCTAAAACGCGGAAAATTGGGCTGGTTGGGCTGAGTTTCAAAGCCAACACGGATGATTTGCGAGAGAGTCCCCTGGTCATGCTGGCCGAGATCCTGTTGGGCAAAGGCTTCGACCTGCGGATTCTTGATCCGGGGATCCAGGTGACACGACTGCACGGTCGCAACCTGGCTTATGTCGACCAACATCTGCCTCACTTGGCACGTCTGCTGTGCGATACCCCGGAAGATTTGCTGACACACGCCGAACTGCTGGTTTTGGGGACCGATGTTGCCAACGCTCTGGATTGCAGTTCGCAGTCTGGTCGTCAGATCATTGATCTCCGGACAGACCTCGGCCGTCCTTGAACGAGGTTGATGAGGTCCTGTCATGGCAATCCAAACGAATTCCATCACTGCTGGGGGATTGGTTCAATCGAATCCTCCCGCGCTGCTGGTCACCATCGACACCGAGGAAGAGGGGCTTTGGAAGGGAAGCTATCGCAAGTCCGGGAACACGGTGGCGAATCTGAGGGGTATTCCCTGGTTTCAGTCGCTGTGCGATTCCCTGCAGGTTTTTCCAACTTATCTCGTGGACTCGCCCGTCGTCGCGGATCCCTTTGGGAGTGATTTGCTGAGTGCCTACCAGCGAGAGGGGCGTGCTGAGGTCGGCGCCCATCTGCATCCTTGGTGTACCGGCCCTTTCGAAGAGGAGGTCTGTCCGCGGAACTCCTGGCTTCAAAACCTTCCCGAGGAGTTGCAGCGCCGCAAACTGGAGACACTGACGGATGAGATCACACGGGTGTTTGGATCCCCTCCGACCTCCTTCCGGGCAGGTCGCTATGGATTGGGAACATTTGCGGCGAATGTCCTTGCCGAACTCGGTTATCTTGTTGACTCGAGCGTCATACCTTTCACCAACTACGGTGCACAGGCAGGACCAGATTACTCCGAGGCAGACTGGAAACCTTATCGGGTGTCTCCGGCCAATCTCCTGGCGGCTGATCCGGCAGGCCGATTGCTCGAGTTGCCCGTGTCGGTCGGCTTCAATTCCAACGATTTTCGTAAAACCTGGGAACGGCATCGCCGCTTTTCCGCTGGGCTGCCCCGCCGTCTGAAACTGAACGGGGTTCTGGATCGGCTCCGGATTGGTCAGCGCATCAAGCTCTCTCCCGAGCAGGCTTCAACCAGCGAAATGCGGACACTGATTGTGCGTGCGCTTCGACAGCAGTCAGAATGTCTGGTGTTGATGTTCCACAGTTCGTCTTTGGTCCAGGGGCTTTCCCCTTACGTCTCGGATTCCCATCAGTTCGAACAGTTTCGGCAGAGGATGATCGAGATCCTGACCTATTGGCGAAGCACGTTGGGTTTTCCTGCACCCACCATGACGGACTTCGCCAGACGCTGGCTGGCCAACAACTCCGCTGTGATGCCGATCTGAGGCCACTTGAGAGGATCTTGCCCGGGCTGTCCGGAGCGCTCGTTGGGGGCCAAATAGGTGAACTGGACCTGGCGTTTTGGAGCGACGCACTCTTCCTCAGGTGGAAATAACGCATCATCAGAAAGGTTGTTAAATCCGTTCATATCAGATCTGTTGGTTTGGTTGCGTTAACATCATTGGAGCGAAGTCGTCCTGATGGAAACTCCTTCCCGAGCAGGTCCTGGGAGATGGCCCCGGTTTCATTGATGGGACTGGATGGATTCAGGAGATCCCCTAAGGTGGACAAAGAGTCTTGAGTGCGCCCCTCCCGCAGAGGGGAGCGCGGAACCGCAATCGTGGTTCGGGTGGCAAGGTGCCCCGACATCGCTGTTGGGCTGAAGAAACACATGTTCGTCAGTCACTTGCCATCGTGTGAAATCAAGACAAGTTGATCCCAAAGGCAACTCGTGACTGTTCTTGGGGGGTCAGGGGCATACGGGATGCGGCTTGCTGCCAGGATTTGGCTTACTCTGTCGATCAGGAAATCGTTGAAACCACTCTCGGCGGGCCACCGGGTTGTGGGCATCACAACACCGGAGTTGATCCATCTGAGGATAAAGTGAGAACGGATCTGTTTGAGGGAAGAGACAATCAGTTGGCTGGTTTTGGAGACACTCCCGTGGTGCGAGGAGTCTGTTCGTGGGGTATGGGACAGACCAGTCGATGGGCTGTAAGGGCGCTGCGGGGACCACCAGCACAGGATTTCCCCGACGAGAGCAGTGAGTGCTGGATTAATTTGCTTGAGCCTGCGGGAATTGTCTGCAGCGTTTGAGGAAGAGGACCGGTGCCCGAGGGTATCAGGGACGTCGAGGTGTCCACTGGTTTTTCGTTGACCACCTGCCAAAAACAAATTCCGTGATGTACAGACGGTCCAGCTGGTAGGGATTTTCTGCTGAAGGAACAGACTTGCCGGAATGCGGTGGTCTTTCGCGGGGACGTGCCACGGCATAAAATCAGATTGTTGAATCGAGCTTGAGCTGTTCAGTGAGCACACATGAGATCTCCAAGTCGTTCGTCGAAGACCACACTGCGGTGGAATGTGCGGGTGAATTATCGCTTCGCGCTGGCGTTGCTGGGCGTCGTCGTCGCGGTGGTCGGCGCAGGCTGGTTTCTGAGGCAACAGTCGCTCTCGCGCAATGCGTCTGAGTTCCTGCAGTTTGCCAGGAGTCAGCAGGCGGCGGGCGACACCAGGGCTGCGATGAAGTCTGTACGTCGGTATCTTGGCTTGATTCCCAACGACCCCGCAGGCATCACTCTGTTTGCGGAATTGACGGATGGGAAGAAGTTGGGGCGGGATGATTTCCTGGCGACCTATCAGCTTCTGGCGGATTTCCTGTTGCGGAATCCCGACCGGCTTGATCTGAGAGAGCGTTTGTTTCAGATGTCTTATGAACTCCAACGCTATGGCGAAATGGTGGATAGTCATCTGCCACGCATGCGTGAGACAGTTTTGGAGAATCGCGACTATGTGGTCATGACCCTGGAAGCTTACCAATCCCTGTCGCGATTCGAGGATTGCCTGCAACTGGTGCTGGAGTCGGTCGACGTCCATCCCGAAATGGTCGCGCGATATGGCGATTTGATTGAGTTTCTGACCGGCCATGAATTGAATGCAGTGGATCTGGTCAGAGTGGCACGGCGGTTCGCTGGCGAACCAATCGCGGCGTCCGAGTCCAGTTCTGCGAATGACAACCGCGAGCAGGAAGATCCTCTGATTGACGCACAGCTCCGGAATCTCGCAACGGGTGACGACCCGACTGAATCTCCCGAGGAGGACAACAAAGATCGGGCACCTTCAGGTGAAGAACCGGCTTTGCGTGTTGCGGATGGGGTTGTGGAAGAGCTTCAGGATAGTCCCGAGACGACACTGAGTGTCCCGCGACTGATCGACCGGATTCTAGATGAGGCTTTGCGGAAAGGCAGGCCTCCGGTGGATGCACGCGTGCTGCGTGCCAGGTACCAGTTGCGTCTTGGAAATTTTGAGAAGGCATTCGCTGAGTTGGACGAGGCTCAGAAAATTGATGCCCAGGATTCGGAATATCTGACTGTTCGACTGGAGGCACTCACAAGACAGCGTGAATTGGCGCTGGCGTCCGAAGATGCGGGGCTGGCGGACAAATACACCGCGGAGATTATGTCGGTTGAGAAGTCGGCTGATGGCAGCCGCCGCGGAGCGTGGATGGTTCACCTGCTGCTGGGCCAGTTCCTGATGGAATCAGGTGATCTGGACAAGGGCGAAATTCAGTATCGACTCGCACTCGAATTGGCGGGACCCGAAAAGCAGCAATTGCCGAATTCGGTGACGGGCCGAGCCGAGGCCATGCGAATCGACTTTTTGACTCACTGGGGTCTGGCGAACACGCTGATTGAAAATGTCTATCGACGCATTCCGCAGACTCCGGAAGAGGAACAGGAAGTCAAGCAGCGACGCGGCGAGATCAATGATCTGATTGAGGTGATCCGCGGCATGGCTGTCCTCCCCCAGCTGATTGAGTTTCTTGAGATTCGACGATTGCTGGTTGACCGAAAGTGGAACGAAGCCGCCGAGCAGTTCGAGGGGATTCGCGCCAGTTTGTCGGATTTGCCAGACCTGGTGCGAAACATCGACCGATCGTTGGTTGAGTGTTATCAGCGACTGGGAAATCCAGATGAGGCGATCAAGGCATTGCGGCGGGCCGTGACGATTGATCCAGGATGGATTCAGGGGCGCATGCTCCTGGCACAGACTTATCTGCAGATCGGTCGCGAAGATCTTGCGATGGATGAATTTGCCGAGGTGGCAGTGGTATCGTCCATTCCTTCCGTCGTCCTCCGGATCGCGATTCGTCGGGAGCTGGAGCGTCCTGAGGGGACAAGAGATTGGTCGTCGATCGAAAAAATTCTTGAAGGTGAGCTCGCCAAAAATCCTCAAGATGCCGACCTGTTGTCGATTCAGTGTGATGTTTTGCGCTTGCGAGATCGCTCGGCTGAAGGATTGAGTCTCGTCCGGGCAGCTCGCGAGGCGAAACCTGAGGATGATTCTCTGGTTGCTCTTGAGGTCATGCAGTTGCTCCTGGACAATTCGGCTGATCGGGAAGGAAACGTCGCCCGAGCGCAGGAACTTCTCACGGCCATCGGACGCGACTCCGCCGTACTGCGTCTCGCCCAGGCCAGGGTTGAGTTGGCTCGAGGAGGAGACAAACTGGGAGCACGAATTCTCGAATTGACTTCGAATGTCTCCTCCTGGAAGGTTACCCAACGCACCCAGCTGTACCAGGAATTGGCCGGTATCGCGGCGAGCAGTGGGTTTCCGGCAGAGGCGTTGAAGATTGTCGAGGCCAATTTGAAGATCCAGCCCGACAGCATGGAACTGCTGTCGGGCAAGGTCACGCTGCTGTTGCAGTCTGAGGCATCAGCGGCCGACATCCAGGCGGCCATGTCGCGAGTCGAGGAATTGGATGCGAGCCCTAAGCCGGTGTATCACTACCTGGTTGGTTTGCGAGATCTCCGGGATTACCGTGCTTTGGGTGATTCGGCTGCCGAGAATGTACGGGTTTCAAGACTGCGTCTGCTGCGATCTGCGGAACAGAGTCTGTCGATCGCGATCAAAGCGCGTCCCTCTTGGGTTGAAGCACGCAACCAGTATGCGGAGGCTCTGTATGAATTGGGAGAGGAGGAGGCGTCATTCCGCGTTGCCAGTGAGCTACTCAGTCAGGGGACTCCGACTCCCGAGGCGGTTGCCAATACCGTACGCTACCTGCTGAAAAACCAGCGCGACGATGAGCTGTTGGAAGTCGTCAAACAGCTGGAGCAATCACAGCCCGTAATGATTTCCGACGATGTGATGCGGGCCGGGATGTTGGCCAGTTATCGCTCTCGCCGCTGGGATGAGACGCTCCAGCGTCTGGGGCGTCTTGGTTCGTCGACCGTGGAGGATCTGCTGATCCAGGCGCAGTTGTTGATCGCCCGCAGGGGAGAGTCGCAACGGATCGAGGATGTCTTGACGCAGGCATTGAGTCTCGCGCCGGAGCAGCGTATGGCATGGTTTCTGTGGGTTTCATTCCTGATCCGCGAACAGCGAATGGTTGAGGCGAATGGAGTGCGCGAAAGAATCATGACGGAAGTCCCCGATCAGCCTCCCCATTTGCGACCCTGGACACTGGCGCAATGTGAAGAGTTGTTGGGCGATCTGGATCAGGCGGATCAGCATTATTCTGAGGCCCACAGGAACAATGTGGCCGAACTGCAGATTATCAATGAACACATCGGTTTCCTGGTCCGGCACAGCCGGCTTCCGAAAGCGCAGTCGTTGCTCAGATTGCTGGCGGATCCGACTTCCGGATTGGACGAGCCGATTCGAAATCAGGCCGAGATTCTGAACGCGAGGTTGCGGGGTGTATCGGCGCAATCGTACGGCGAGTTCGAGGAGGCACTTGCAGCCTTGCAGGCTGATTCCGAACTGTCAGGGGTGAGTGCTGATAGACTGAGGGCGCAGCTGGAGCTCTATGCTCTTGCGGGGCGCTCGCGGGAGCAGAGGAAAATGATCGCTATCCTGGAGGAATTGGGAGCCCGGAAGCTCCTGACCAGTGAGGAGTCCCTGGAATTGGCAGTGCTCTACGCTCGGAATTGGAGATGGTCTGATGCCGTAGTGATGTTTCGGCGGATATTCGAGAGGGAGCCTGACAATCTTGTTGCACATGCGAATTTTGTTGACGTGGCGCTCCGTCGCCCCCAACTGGATGAGCGCACTGAGCAAGATGTCGCGAAATCAGTCTCCCAGCTCGCACTCCGTGATCCGCAGAGCCTTCGTACCTTGATTGCACAGGTTCGCTGGATGCATTTTGAGGGGAAAACAGGAGATACTGAATTCCTGATCCGTCAGTTTTTGGAGAATTCCAAAAGAGCCCGGCCGATCGAGCTGTTTCGTGAGATTCTGGATACTGATCGGGCTCCGTTGGTGTTGAGTGCTCTGCGGGGGGCTGTGACAGAGGCCAACGATCTGAACGCCCAGTCGGTGTTGACTGCGTTGGAGAGTAGCAGTGTGACGGGTGATGATCCGCAGTTGAAATTCCAGCTGGGTAAGTACATCGAAGCCCCCAGGTTTGTGCAATTGCTGAAAGAGCAGATCTGGCATCGAGCGGCTTCGCTCGCGGAATTGACCGAGCAGTTTGAACTGGCTGATGAAATCTTCGTCAAGAGCCGTGATAAAGACAAATCGCTCGAGGGGACGCTGGAGTATCTGTCGTTCCTCTCCCGTCGTTCTCGATTCGATGAGGCTTTCGAGGTATGGGAACGGATTCGCGGTGACTTTCCGCCCGGATTTCAGGCGCGCTGCCTAGCGGCGATCGTACGGGCCGGTAAGGCCCCCACAGAGGTTTGTGCCCGGGTCGAGAGCCTGATACGGGAGATTCTGACTTCGGTAACCGACGAGAGCACCGGGGAGCGGGGCCGGGTGCTGCTGAGTCTGGCCGATGTTTATGATTTTCAGGAACGTTTTCCTGAAGCACGGGGCATCTATGCCGCGATTCTTGAGTCCGACCCACGAAATGTCGTGGGACTTAACAATCTTGCGATTCTGCATTCCTACGCCGATCGACCGGCCGAACGGCAGCGGGGAGCCGGACTGATCGACCAGGCAATCGAGATTGTCGGCCCGCTGCCGACGCTGCTGGATTCGAGGGCGATCGTGAAACTGAATCTGGATCAACTCGATTCGGCCATCGAAGATCTCAGGCAGGCGTTGGATCAGGATTCCAATCCGCTGTATTGGCTGCACCTCGCCTACGTCCAGTTGCGCAAGAACGATCTCCGCGGTGCCTCCGAGTCGTTCGAACGGGCCAGTGTTTCACAGGTCGATGTCGCCCGTCTCCATCCGCTGGAACGGCCATTGTTTGACGAACTGAAACGTCGACTGGCTCCACCGGGGACCTGAGCAGGAATCGGGAACAGATGATTTCCGGTCTGATTTCTTCCGACGGTCCACTCCGCGAACGGCCGGTGGTCTGATGTGTGGACGATTTACGCTGAGGTCTGATCCTGCGCTGATCGGTGCAGTGTTTGGGTTGACGACACCCCCGAAGGTGGTCGCCCGTTACAACATCGCGCCGACTCAGGCAGTGGGCTGTCTTCTTCCATCAGATACCGGGATCTGTTGGGTTGAATCGCAATGGGGATTGCGATTGAGGTGGCAACTCGGTGTGACGGGAGCCCGTCCATTGTTCAATGCCCGATCGGAAACCGTCAGACAAAAGCCATCCTTCTGGTCAGCCTTTCAGGATCGTCGCTGTCTCGTGCCGTGTGACGGATTCTTTGAATGGCAGGCCCTGCCAGGTTCGTCTCGCAAACAGCCTTGGTTGTTCACAATTGGCAAGGGCGAGTTGTCCGCTTTCGCGGGTATTTATGAGATTCGGGCGGATCAGGACGGCTCACCGGTGATTTCGTGCTGCCTGCTCACGACTGAGGCGAACTCACTTGTCTCTCCGATCCATGACCGTATGCCGGTGTTGCTCAATCCAGCTTTTTATCAAGAGTGGCTGTACGGAACACCGGATTCAGCACAGCGATTGCTTCGCCCCTATCCCGCGCAGTGTATGGAGCGTGTTGCCGTCGGCTCCGCGGTTGGGAATCCTCGCCATGAATCGCCTGACTGCGTCGTTCCAACCGGTGCCAAGGTCTTGGGGGCCGATTCTTCCCCGCAGCAATCTGGCAGTCCGCAGTCATCTCATCCGTGAGGGAGTGGTCAATTGCCGTTTTTCATCTTTGTGACCGCGGCGTGCCTCGGCTATCAGTTGAGTCAACATCACCGGATCGGAATTCCAGGAATGATGATGAGATCGTGTCTTGCGCTGTGTTTGTGGGTGGTGTGGCATCCCAGTGTGGCTTCAGCGCAAGAGAAAGCAACTGCCGGTGTAAAGGTTCGCTTTGAGGAGGTCGCCGGTCTGCTCAAGTCGCGTTGCGTAAAGTGTCATGGTCCGGGCAGATCGGAACGGAGTCTGAATCTGTCGACCCCCGCGGGAATTCTGCGGGGGAGTCGGAATGGTGTGGTGGTGCGTCCCCATGATGTCATGGCGAGTCCTCTGTGGACCCGGATCGCTGATGGCAGTATGCCGCCGGATGATCCGTTGGACGAGGACCAGCAGGGACTGCTGGCGAGATGGATCGACCAAGGCGCGCCTGGATTGTCTGCCGAGTCGACAGGGGAGCATTGGGCTTTTCGGCCATTGGATTCCGTGTCCCCGCCAATCCACGCTGCAAGTGGCGCGGAGGAGACCTCAATCGATCAGTTCCTCCTGGTGTCCCTGGCGACCAGTTCCCTGGAATTCAGTTCGGAAGCGGACCGCCCTTCGCTTCTTCGAAGAGCGAGTCTCGTGCTGACCGGTTTGCCACCCACCATCGAGGAACAGGAGGCGTTTCTCGGCGATCTGGCCCCGGATGCCTACGGACGTTTGATCGACCGCTTGCTGGCTTCCCCCCAAATGGGAGTACGTTGGGGGAAGCTCTGGCTCGATGCAGCGGGTTATGCTGATTCGAATGGCTATTTCAATGCGGATTCCGACCGTCCCTGGGCCTGGAGGTATCGGGATTGGGTCATCGGGGCCATCAATTCCGATCTCCCGTTTGATGAATTTCTCCGGGCTCAACTCTGCGGGGACGAACTGATCTCAGTCGAAACCGCAGCTGAAGTGAGCGCTGATACCCAGGGATTGTTGATTGCAACACACTTTTTGCGAAACGGACAGGATGGCACGGGAGAGAGCGATGGAAATCCTGAAGAAGTACGGGCCGACAAGTATTTCGCTCTTGAGTCATGCCAGCAGAATGTGATGTCGGCGCTGTTCGGGCTGACAGTTCAGTGTGCGAAGTGCCACGACCACAAGTTCGAGCCGATTCGACAAGAGGATTATTACCGTTTACAGGCGGTGTTTGCGCCGGCTTTCCGGATTGACGATTGGCGTAAGCCGAACGAACGGTTCGTGATGGCTCCCCTGATCGGGGAGACGGAAGTCTGGGAGCTGCAACGGCAGCGTCTCCGGCAGGAACTCCAGGAGCATATGCGAACGCTCGCCGACTATGTGCGTTCCAAAAGAGTCCCCGGGCGTGTGCTGTTCCATGATGACTTCGACCGAACCAGCTTGGGTGAACGCTGGAGTAATCGACTTCCAGGAGATACAGAGCCTGCCGGCACAGTGCCTGTGCGCATCGATTCCAGAGAACGCCCGGGCGCATTCCTTCGGGATGGGCAGTTGGTGATCGCCGAAGGGGGGACAAAGGGAGACAGTATTCTCAGTACCGCGGCACCCCTGAATTGGGTTCCATCCGAGGTAGGAGCCACGATTGAAGCAACTTTCGATCTGGTCTCCAATCGTGGGGAGGACGGAGACGCGGAGGCTGAAAGGATTGGATATCTGATCGATCTGCGAGATTTTCAGGATCGCCTTGGTAATTCACCAGGCAACGTTTTGATCGATGGTCATCCGAAGAATACCACCTCGGTTTATCTGGATTATCCCGGTGCAGACTCCCGGATTGCGGGAAGCATTGGTGGACAGGGGCATGTGCCAGGACGGAATTTGGGAGTCCGGATCACCCGTATCTCGGAGGATCAGGTACGGTTGCAGATGTTGGTGGATCATCTCCCGGACGGGCAGGCGTTGGACTTGCAGTCGACCGCCTTCACGACCGGGGGGGGCTTTGGCTTCGTCTATTGCTGCGGCCGGAGTTTCGTGGTCGACAACGTGCTGATCGAAGCTTTCCCGCCGGTAGAGTCCAGTGAATCGCTGCGTCAGTTTCATGCCGAGGTACAACATTTCCAGAGCAGGTCGCAGACATTGCGAGAGCGTTTGAAAAACGTGGATGCCAATCCTCCCGGAAAGATCTCGTGGGTAACCGATGTGTCACCCAGCCCTCCGGAGGTGCGGTTATTGTCCCGAGGAAACTATTCCAGCCCTGCGCATGTCGTGACTCCGGGGCCGCCATTGTTCCTGTCGCAACAGGAAGAAGATCCGCATTTTCTCATCCAGTCGAACGGGAAGACGACTGGTTCCCGACGAGCCTTTGCGGAGTGGGTCCTCAAAAACCCACGGTCCAGATCGTTGCTCGCAAGAACACAGGTGAATCGCATTTGGCAGGCCTGCTTCGGGAGAGGGATTGTTGCTACTTCGGACAACCTTGGGCAGAGTGGTGCCTCCCCCAGTCACCCCGAATTGCTGGAGTATCTCGCAAAGTCATTTCTGGATCAGGGCTGGCGAATGCGGCCCTTGCTGAGAGAAATCGTGATGTCCAGAGCGTTCCGGCAGTCGAGCCTTCCCAACGATCGGGGTCTGGCTGCAGATCCCGAGAACCACCTCCTTTGGCGGTTTCCCTCAGTTCGGCTTGATGCCGACATGATTCGAGACTCTCTTTGGCAATTTTCGGGTCGATTGGACTGTACGCTGGGAGGCATGCCTGTCCCGACAACGCGGCTCGAACAGGGGGAGGTGGTGGTTTCTGAATCGGCACCAGGAGTTGCCCGGCGTTCGCTCTATGTTTATCAACGCAGGACTCAGGGACTCGGAATGCTTCAGCTGTTTGATGCACCGCAGCTTGTCTTCAATTCCACGAAACGGTCTCGCTCGACAATTCCACTTCAGTCGCTTGCGATCCTCAACGGGGATTTTGTCATCCGCAGGGCAGAAGAACTGGCACGAAGGCTGGAAGAACACTCCCACGATACTGCGCAGCGGATCGAGATGCTCTGGCGAATCTGTTTGGGCCGAAGCCCACACGATGACGAAGTTGCTCTGGCTTTGGGGTTTCTCAGGGAGCAGGCTGCCCGCCTTGGCTCGTCGGATCACACTCTGCGTGATGTGTGGCGCGACTTATGTCAAAGCGTGCTGGGATGCAACGAGGCTCTTTATCTTCCGTGAGCTTGCGATTGGAGGTCGCTCCCCCAAAATGATGGGAAGATTCATCTTCCTGGAGTAGTCCTTTCGACGAGATTCAGAATCCCGTCGCATTCCCCGAGAAATTGAAACGTCGTCGATAGATTCCGTTCCTTCAATGTGTGACCGGCAAGCCTCAAGTGGCTTGGTGGGCCCGGGGGCTGTCTGTTAGACATCCGGCAGATGCGGTCGACGGAGACCAAAGCGAATTCCGGGTCGGCCAACAAACAAGAGTCCCGAGTGAGATGGCGAATGAGGCCACGCCCATCGCGATCAACCCCAGGGCCATCGCGCTGCCGTGTGGGGCGACCCTCACGGGTCTCCGGCGGCCAATGACAGTCCTTCCAAGGCATCAAGCTGGGGGGGTTGCGGGGGCTGGGGTGTGGGTCGCGATGGAGTCCATCCGAGTGCATCATTGTGGGAATACGGACGTATCAGGCTTGATCTTTTCCGTTCAAAGAGGAGGTGCTATAAGCCGCCTCGTTGGCCAATCAGGACGGCCAACCTCGATTCCGACTGCGAGGGAGGAGACCAACGGATGTGGACCAGGTCCAGTGTCAGGCTGACGGGGTTATTGTTGACAGTCATCCTTGGCTGCGTTGGCTGCCGTGGTTTGCCGTTTGGATCTGATTCCGAAGATGACACTGTCGCAGCACCCGATTTCGGTCTGAGCACGGTTCCCAGGCAATGGGAGCCGGCGTTCGAAGACGGGGATACAACGCATAAGACGGGGAGTGGCAAGGGGAGCGCAGGGCGTCTTACAGACGATGCGTCCTGGGGAGATTCTGATGGAGATCCCGACCAGTCCGTGCGCGGGGTGAAGCGGGCGTCCCAGCCCGAGGAATGAGATTGTCGGTCAGGAGTTGATGGCCTTGTTGCCGGCGATACCGAGGCTGTGAATTCGCTGCACTCCGGAAGTTCAGCCGCTGGTTATGTTGCTTGCTTCGTCGGAGTTCTGTTGTTGAGCGTGAAAGTCGCGATCGCTTGCAACTGTGGGCGATTTCGCACCACGCGGCCGCGACAATCCGATGGAGGTGGTGGTGAAGGTCAAAGATCCTGAGGGCGTATTGCCGGTGCGGGTGGTGCTGTGTGAGCTTGAGCTCTCTGCGATGGAAGAGCAGGCAATTCCCCAAGCTCTGAAGCTGAGAGAAGCACCCCAGGGACTGGTCCAGTTGCGTCTGGGGCATGAGACTCTCGCACATGGTGCTTTGTGCCTGCATCGTGGGCAGCTTGCCGTGCGGATTTCCCAAATCGCTGATCGTCTGCCCCGACAATCAATGGACTGCTTCGCGTCATTTCTTGGGTCGGAAGGGGATTGAAATGCGGTCCATTCATTGGGCGGTTCTCTTGTTGGCCACTGTCTGCAGTTCTGCAGCGTGCGCGGAAGAGGGGACAATTGAGGGCCGAAAAGTTACGCCCCCTGCGGAATCGGCGATCCCGTTCGACCCCTCCTCGGCAATCAGCTCGACAGGCCGTGGTTCCTGGCTCTCGAGCTGGCTCTCGATCGGCTTATGCCTTGCCGGCGGAATCTGGGTTTGGCGCAATCGTCCGGGTGTTGCAGCTTCTGCGGATGGCGAACTCTGGAATGTGATCAGCCATCGTTCATTGGATTCACGAAACAGCCTGATGGTGGTGCAGTTTGCGGACAGCCTGCTGCTCCTGGGTGTCTCGCCGAACCAGATTTCGTTGCTCAAGGAAATCGAAGATCCCGCACAGGTGGCCCAAGTCAATTCCAAGGCCTCTGGTCCACGGCAGATTCGTGCGAGTTCCCTCCGTCAGAGTTTGGAAAAGCTGCGGGTGTTGCGAGGAATGGCATGAGACGCGCGCCTGCCAGAAATGTAAGGGAGGCTTGTCTCGCCCGGTTGCGAAGATCGATTCCGGTGTTGGTGGGGCTGGTGTTGGCGACCGCGACGGTCACCGGCTCCGAGCCTGCCAGCTCGAAAGATCGAAAATCGGTCTCCGGCTCGCAGAAGGCAACTGTCCGCGATTCAAGAGGGACTTCCGGGACACCCCGTCCTGAAGCTGTTCCAACACAGCGTGATCGCGTGGTGCCTGTCGCCGGTGTTGAAGAAGATGGACATCGCTCTGTGGAATTCGAGTTGTCGGCAACAGGAGAGGAGCAGTTCACCAGAGAGGCGAAGGTGCTATACGCCCGAGATGAGCCGGCGGGCGACTGGATGTCCCTCGTAGAATCTCTGCCAGTGGCGCCCTCGTTGCTTGCAGTCCTGATGCTGTCTGTGGTCCCCTCTCTCGTGTTGATGACCACGTGCTTTGTGCGGTTCTCGATCGTGCTGACACTGGTTCGACAAGCACTTGGAACGCAGCAGTTGCCTCCAAATTCAGTTCTGATGGCTTTGGCCCTCTTTCTGAGTTGTCTCGTCATGGAACCTGTGTGGCGTCGCGCGTACCAGGAGGGTATGCGGCCGTATTTGCAGCCAGTTCCAGGAACTGAGAAGCCTGACTTGGATGGTGCGACGCAGGCGACGTTGAAACCTCTTCGGGAATTCATGTCCTCTCAGATCGAGCTGGCGGGAAACAGCGATACGGTGTGGGTTTTGCTGGAGTCACAAGCGTCTGAGGTTGGGGCGATTCGCGATTCGCGGCAGGACCTCACCTACGATGAGATCCCATTACCCACACTGGCGGCCGCCTTCGTCCTCAGTGAATTGAAGGTTGGGTTTATCATCGGCTTCCAGATTCTGCTCCCTTTCCTGGTGCTTGATCTCATCGTGGGGCTTGTCCTCTCCATGCTCGGTTTGACGGCGATTTCACACGGTGCGGTCTCGCTCCCGTTCAAGCTGCTTCTGTTCGTTCTGGTTGACGGTTGGACGGTCATTGTCGGACGGTTGTTGGCGAGTGTGGCAGGATGAGGAACGTCACGGAGTTCGACAGACGTGCAGATCCTGGGTCTTGGCATCGGAGAAAATGGGGATGGATGTTGACTCTGCGGCGGAAATGATTCGGCAGTCGTTACTCACGGCCGCCTGGATCTGTCTGCCGATTCTGTTGGTTTCGTTGATCATGGGACTCATCATTGGAACTCTTCAGGCGGCGACATCGATCCAGGAGCCAACGGTGAACATGGTTCCTCGCATCTTCGCCACTGCTCTGACAATCGTGATTGTGATGCCTTGGGGGTTGCAGGCGATGGTCGAGTTCACATTGCGACTGTGGCGCGCGAAATGATTGTACCGCCCTGGGGGGAATATTCTTTCGCTACCGGTGCTGGGGCAGGGTGGCATGGATTCTGAATTTTTCGCAAAACTCCCTGAGTCGGGGTGGCTGCCCAGTTTCTCGCTGTGGGGCCTGTTGCTGGTGCGAATGACAGGGTTGGTCCTGTTCCTGTCGTTGATTCCCAAGACTCTGGGCTGGCGCTTTCGCCTGTCTCTTGCCGTCTTGTTGAGCTGGGTGCTCGCGGCGAGTTTGGGAAATCGAATTGTTGTCGGCCAAGCAGCCTGGGATTGGAGTGATGTCCCTGCCGAGTTTCTTCTGGGGTGTGGATTGGGACTGGGCGTGTCTTTGGTGGTGAGCGGGGTCAGGCTCTGCGCCGAGATTCTTGAATTGCCCTGGTCTTCCGTGGATTCGAATGGGGATGTCTGGGGTGGAGGAGCCGGAGCTGGGGCTCTCAGTTCCGCTCTTACATGGATGACAGCGGTGATTTTCGTCATTGGAGGTGGACATTTACAGGTGATTATCGCCTGCCGGGACATGGTCCGCATTTTCCCTCCGGGCTGTCAGCCGATGTTCGGAGGGCTGGTCGATTTTCTGGCAGTTTCATGTCAGGAGGCAACCTGTCTCGCCCTGCGACTGGCGGCGCCAATCTGGGCAGCCTCAGCCATGGCCATGTTGGTCATGGCGGTGCTCGGACGGATGCTCCCGGTCGTATCGGTGATCTCCTCTGGCTTGCCATGGCGGGCGGGAGTCACCTGGCTGGCACTGTCCTTGTCAATGCAGGCGGTTGCACAGATTCTCCAACAGGAAATGGTTGAGCTGGGAACCCGTGTCCGTATCACGGATAACAATCAATCCGCGATCCCAGACTCGCGTCCAGAGGCCGAAGAGGTGACGGAGTGAGCGTAGCAGAAGAGCGGGTGTTTCCTGCATCTCGTGCACGCCGACAGTTGTTGCGACGGCGGGGAGATGTAGTGGCAGCATCCTGGTTCCAGGTGGCGCTGCCCGTTGTGGTCTGGCTTTGGATGATGGATCAATTTGGTGGACAATGGTTCGACCAATTCCAGAGGGTAGTGGATCAGGAGTTGCGGAGTGCAGTTCAGGTGACTTGGCGTGGGCAGCAGGCCTGGGATCATCTGGTGAGAGTCGCCGTGAGCTTGGCAGAGATTGCCTGGCCACTGGTTGTCGTTCCCTGGGCGACCTGTATTGGAGTGAGAATCTGTCAGACACGGTTCCTGTTTGCCTGGGAATCCCTGCGTCCTGATCCAGAACGACTCAGCTTCGTCTCGGGATTCCGTCGGATGGGAACCGCGATTTTCGGCGGTAACATGGGACGCTCGATTCTTCAGTCCCTGGTCGCGGGCGGCATCTGCGGTGCCGTGGTCTGGGCGATGTCGGGGGATGTCCGCAAGCCAATCTCGTGGATTTCTCAAGAGGGAGCTATCCAGGGCTTGCTGGATTCTGGTCTCCGGCCGATGCGGACTCTGTGTTTCAGCCTGATGCTTGTGGGGCTGGCCGACCTGGTGTGGCAAGGGATCGCTTATGAAAGACGAATCCGGATGACAGCCGAGGAGGTTCGCGAGGAGTTGCGGAACTCTGAGCGAAATCCGAATGGCCCAAGGGGCGCAGGGCAAATGTCGGCTGAGGTCGGAATGTCACCAACTCGATGAGTACCCGCGGATGCTTCAATTCAATCCGCAGTAAGGGTTTTCCCTCTTCTCCTGACCGATCGTGGTGGTGGGGCCATGGCCCGGAAACACCAGCGTGTTTTCTGGTAAATCGAAAAGATGTCGATGGATTCCGTCGATCAGCAATTTCTGGTCTCCTCCCGGGAAATCGGTCCGTCCGATGCTTCCCTGGAACAAGACGTCACCTCCAAAAACCACTGGCGGATTTCCGTCGGCGTGGATGAAGACTACGTGTCCCGGACTGTGTCCTGGGATTTCGCGCACCTCCAGTGTGATACCAGCAAGAACGAGTCGTTCGAGATGGTTGAGCGTCTGTGTGGCGGCCGGTGCGGTGACGGGCATCCCGAAAGGGGCACTCAGGTTCAGTTGCGGGTCCGTCAGCATCGGAGCATCGCCGACCCCGATCAAGATCGGAATCTCGGGCCAGATCTCCCGAAGCCCCTGAACTCCGGCAATATGGTCCACATGTCCGTGTGTCAGCAAGATTGCAACGGGAGTCTTGTGCAGGGCAGCCAGCCTCTCCACGATTCGCCGGGAACCGAAACCGGGATCGACAACCAGGCACTCTTTTGCCTGTGGCAGGGAGACGATCACGGTGTTCTCCTGGAAGGGCAGGGTAACCAATACGGAAACATCCAAAGGCAGGTCAGAGCGCATGCTTGAGGAAAACGCCTGGGAGTAGGGCAAGATTCCGGAACGGCGAACGAAAGACAGACCACTCGTCCGTGCCGAAGGAGGTCCGGATCCATGCTGAACGGACCTACCCGGACTCCCCTGGGAGAAGTACAATCCAGCTTAGGGTGGGGGGGGAACACAGTTCAATCTCCCTCCATCTTCTTCTTCCGTGTCTTTTTTCTGGCCAGTGATGTCGCAACAATCCGCCACCCCAGTCCAGGCCGAAATGGCAAGGCTGAATCTGCGCAATCCCCTGTTGGCTGGGATTCTGGCTTTTTTGGTTCCCGGTCTCGGTCACCTGTATCAGAGGCGGATTTTCAAAGCAGGATTGTACGCGGTCTGCATTCTCACGATCTTCTTCACCGGGCTGCGAATTGGACATGGTCAAGTCGTCTACTTTCAGTGGACGGCCCCAGAGAGCCGGACATTTGCCTATCTCTGCCAATTCTGGGTCGGGCTGCCAGCTTTACCCGCTCTGGCACAAGCCAAGCTCCGGTCGAACCAGGCCTTTGACGAGGGTTACCTCGCGACATCGCTGGATGTGGACTGTGAGGGAACCCTGGATGGAGTCGATGGACCTGTGCAGGGGCGTTTGACTGTCGATGCCGACTCCGGAGGAGGAGGACGACTCTCCACAGCGAAGTTTCGGGGAAGGGCGATTCAGGGGGGGGCTGAGATCCGTCTTGAGGGAACCCTGACAAACTGCACTTTTGACCCGCAGGTAGGGCCCAGTCCGCGCCGGGGCTTCCTCGGCTACTTCGAGTCGGGAGGGGGGCCGCAGGGAAGATTTCAGGGATCGTTTTCCCGACCGGTCTGGGATTGGTACGGCGCACCCCTTTTTGATGTGGATTCATCTCGCGCGAATTCTCTGGATCGGGCGCATCGGGAGCTTGGTTCGCGATTCGAACTTGGTGTGGTGTATACCATGATTGCCGGATTATTGAATCTTCTGGCGATTTTCGATGCGATGTTCGGACCGGCGTATGGTGACGATGAGTCAGTCAGCAAGGAGGCGGATTCCCCCGGTGCTCCCTAGCGGATGTCTGTCGCACGGTGACAGACAGGCTGAAAATGACAGGTTTTTGTCAGTTGGTGAAGAGACTGTTTCAGATGATTGGTCCATGGGGGCGATGATGTGGATTCTGGGATTGGACGGAGTGGGAGGCGTGGCACGTGGGTGGTACGCCATTCCTTTGATTTTGGCGATCAGTCTGGTCTACAGCGCGAGTCGTCACGAGAGCACCTCGCTCATCCTGATTCGAGCGGCACGCCTGGTATTGACCATCGGCGGATTCATGTTGGCCGTCTTGGCCGTCTTGCTGATCCTCTCGCGGGGTGGCTGAGGGGCACTGCCCCGGGCCGGGACCGAACTTCATGAGTGCTGACACACTCTGCGATGCTCGTTGGCTTCCCTCGGTGGGGGCAATCCTGCGACATCCTGAAGTCCAGGAATGGAATACACTCTGGGGGAGTGAACTGGTCTGCATGCAGACGCGGGAGATTCTCCTGGAGCTTCGTTCGCGGTTGCAGAATCGCCAATCGAACCGAAGTCCAGATTCACTGCGGCAGGAGTTGCAGGTCGAGGTATTGAGCCAACTTCGGGTCTCACTTCAGAGACGCGAGCAGTCGGAACTGGGTGCCGTGCTCAACGCCACAGGCATCCTCCTGCACACCTCGCTGGGGCGGGCGCCGTTGTCTCTGCGAGCCAGGCAGAAAGTTTCTGAGTGTTCCCGGAATTGCAGTCTGGAGGTCGACGTTGGAAGTGGCGGCCGACTGACACGGGGATACCAGGTCGACGCCACACTGCGGCAATTGACTGGTGCCGAGGCATCCTTGGTCGTCAACAACAATGCGGCGGCGACCGTTCTGGTCCTGGCCACCTTGGCGACCAGGCGAGAGGTGGTCATTTCACGTGGTGAACTGGTTGAGATTGGTGGAAGTTTTCGACTGCCGGACATTTTCAGTGCCAGTGGTGCCATTTTGCATGAAGTGGGCACCACCAATCGGACCCGAATCGGGGACTATGAACGGGCGATCGGGCCATCAACTGCCAGCCTGATGCGGGTTCATCCGTCCAACTTTCGGATCCGCGGTTTCGTGGAGAGTACTCCTCTGGAAGAAATGGTTGCCCTGGGGCGCCGTTGTGGAATCCCGGTCATTGACGACATTGGCAGCGGGGCTCTCGTAGATACAACGCGGTGGGGTCTGGAGCGGGAACCAACATTTCAGGCAGGGGTCAAGTCTGGAGCCGACATCATTTTGGGGAGCGGCGACAAACTCCTGGGAGGTCCGCAGTGTGGTCTGATTGTCGGTCGATCGGATCTGATCTCCCAAATGGCCGGCCATCCGCTCGCCCGGGCATTCCGCATCGACAAATTGACACTGGCCGCCCTGCAGGGAACCCTTGAGTCGTATCGTCTTGGGGCCGAATTTCGGGAAATTCCCATCTTGCAGGCCCTGGAGCAGTCGGTCGGTCAGTTGGAACATCGTGCGCGGGCAGTGGTGGCCCTGTGGGCGGAGTCCTGTGGAGTGCGAGGGGGTTCCGGGGATGAACTGCACTTCGGAGATTGGCGGGTATCTGTGGAGAAGTCCGTGGCGTCCGTGGGAGGAGGAACACTCGCGGATTCCGAAATCCCGTCGTGGTCCGTGAACATCAGGCATCGCCAGCTTTCCAGCGAGGAACTGGCCGGGTTCCTGCGTGGGGGAAACCCTCGCGTTTTTGGCCGCGTCCATCGTGGCAGCATCTGCCTTGACATGCGGAGTCTATCCCCTGCAGATGATCAATCGCTGGTTTTGGCGTTGCGGCGACTTTGGGAAATGGATGGGGGATCAAACTCCCGGACGACCGAGTCTTAGCCATGCATGTTCCGCCGAATTCCCTCCCCGAGAAGGACATTGTCCTCGTGGGGGGGGGCTATGCTCACCTCCATGTCCTGAGGGAATGGCGTGTCAATCCACTCCCCGGGATTCGTTTGACCGTGATCTCCCCTGATCGGGAACTCGCTTATAGTGGAATGCTCCCCGGGGTCATGGCGGGGCTGTATTCCCAGACCGACGCTTCTCTCGATCTTCAGCAACTTTGTCTGGCAAGTGGCGCCCGTCTGATCGGCGCGGCGGCGCAGGGGCTGAATGCCACAGGACGAGTGATCACCCTGACCGATCGCCCTCCCATTCCATTTGACGTCGTTTCCTTCGCGGTAGGGTCAATCCCCCGAGTGGCCAGTGACGATACGCGATCCGGTTTGATTTCACTCAAGCCACTCAAGGACTTTCCCCAGCGGTGGGAGGAGGCTGTTCGCACGTTGCGTCCCAAATCCGTGGAAGGCGTCACCGCCTTGGGATCGCCTCCGCTGAAAGTGGTCGTTGTGGGAGGAGGTGCGGCAGGATGTGAGATGGCGCTGGCGCTCGAACGCTGGTTAACCCTTCGCGATGTCACCTCGGAGATCCGGCTTGTGGAGTCCGGGCATGAAATCCTTGGGGGCAATAGTCCGCGCACCATTCAAAGAATGCGGGACGAATTACGTCGCCGCGGTGTTCGGGTCGAGACTTCTCTGAAGATTCTGGGGATCCAAACCTCGGGAGTGGGAGGGACAAACGGGTTGCCGCCCCTGTCGTTGCAGGTCAACCGGGGAGACGACTGGCCCGCCGACCTCGTGGTTTTGGCCACCTGTGGTGGTCCTCCGCCGCTTCTATCGCGTCTTGGGCTGCCGCTGGATGAACAAGGGTTTCTGCTGGTTGATCCCACCCTCCAGTCGGTTTCGGGCCAACCTGTGTTTGCGGCCGGGGACGCAGCGGTCCTCCGGGGAGTCCCCCTGCCCAGAGCCGGGGTTCATGCAGTTCGCCAGGGAGCGTTGCTGTGGGGCAATTTACGTCGGTACTTACGGGGCGAGTCGCTGCAGCCGTATCAGGCCCGAGGTTTTCTTTCGTTGATTTCCCTGGGAAATGGTCGAGCGCTCGGGGATTTTCACGGCTGGTCTTTCGAAGGAGGTTGGGTCTGGCGCTGGAAGGATCGGATCGATCGACGGTTTCTTGAGATGAATCGTCCTGCCGTCATGGATTCCGCCGGCGACAGCCCACGGGCATCTGATTCTGTCGGGGATCCTCACGGTTCCATGCGGTGTTCCGGCTGTGGCAGCAAGGTGCCCGCCCAGGTGTTGTCAGAGGCTCTCAAGAGGCTGGCCGGTCCTTCGCAGGATGGCACTTTGGGGACCCGTATTCAGCCGGATGATGCCGTAGTCATTGATCGTCAACGTCTCCCCGTCGATGTCTTTTCCCTCGACTTTTTTCCGGCCTTTCTCGATGACCCCTATCTGGTTGGTCGGATTGCCGTATTGCATGCCCTCAGTGATCTCTGGGCCATGGGGGCACGCCCCGTCGGTGCCCAGGCCATCGTGACCCTGCCGCCCGGTTCCGTTCGACAACAAGGGGAATTGTTGTTCCAGCTGCTGGCGGGTGGTTTGCGAGAATTGCAGCTTGTGAATGCGGAACTGTGGGGGGGGCACACGACGGAAGGTGCCGAACTGCAGGCTGGGTTCAGTGTTGCCGGTTGCCTTGATGGCCAACCGCCACTGCGGAAATCCGGACTGATTCCGGGCGACTTGCTGATTCTCACCAAGCCCTTGGGGATCGGTGTGGTTCTGGCCGCGTTGCGGATGGGAAGGTCGGCTGCGCAATGTCAGGAAGAGGCGCTGCGAATCATGCTGCAGTCGAATGCCTCAGCCGCCTCGGTGGCACGCCGGGTCGGGTGCACGGCCGCCACAGATGTCACCGGGTTCGGGCTGGCAGGACACCTACTGGAAATGCTTGAAGCCAGCCGGGTGTCAGCACGGTTGTCGATCGGGAAGATTCCGCGGATTCCTGGAGTCGAATTGTTATTGGGAGGCGGAGTAACCACGTCACTGGGGCCCTCGAATCGACGACGTGTGGAATCCCGACTCGATTGCCGACTGGCGTCAGCCGGTCCCGAATTTGAATTGCTGTTTGATCCGCAGACTTCTGGCGGCCTGCTGATGGGGGTGTCGGCATCCCGTGTTGATCAGGCGCTGCAGTTACTTCGAAGTTCCGGATCTCAGGACTCGTGCGTGGTAGGAACGGTGGAAGCCCACGTGGGAACGGATTCCGACGTCCGATTGATCGCGGATTGAATCGTCGGGGTCAGTTCTCGTTTCCAAGGCGGGACTTCGGCATTCACTCCCGCTGCTAAAGCAGGCTCTCGAGCAAGAGACGCACCTTTCGCAATTCCACGCCCCGCCCTGAAACATCCATCAGTTCCGGCATGATTTCCACACTCAGAGTTCGTGTGAAATTGACACGTTCGAGTTGGCTGATGAGACGCGCGTAGTCGATTTCTCCCAGTCCCACCGGGACCTGAAGTTGCTCACGGGTGGAATCGCGAAGATGGACGTGGAAGACGTGAGGAAACACGGGATCGACGTTGGTTGAGCGATGGGGACCACAGAGAAAACAACTGGGATCCAGTGTGATTCCCAATCCCGGTGCGGCCTGACAAAGTTCCACTGCCGTGCGGGGGTCTTCGGAGAGATGGCCGATGCGCGTCTTGAAAGAGACCACAATTCCATCGGCGATACCAATTCGGGTCAGTTCTCGCAGGCGATCGACTTCCGAGTTGAAAGGAGTCCCGAGTGAGGCGGAGGGAACCGTCACATGGGGCACCCGTAACTGCTTTGCGGCGCGTGTGATGGTTCGAAAATCGGCCAGGGGAATATCATCTTCGAAGCAGAACGAGACCGGAGTGAGGCGGGTCATTTCCCGGTATCTGACCGCGAACCGGTCGGGTTCACTGAGTAGTTCAGAAGGTTTCAGGTGTTCACTGCCTTCGCTGAACCACAATTCCACCTTGTCGTACCCCATATCATCGATATGGAAACAGGCTTGGTGAATGGGCACATCAGAAAAACAGCGAGTCGAGGCGGCGACAAGCATTCCATTGCTCTCCGAAAGTCCGTGGGGGGCTCAAAAGATCATCCAATTCTCCCCAGAATGGACTCCTGGCGACTGTTCGCGGAGATCAATTCCGGGCTTGGCAGGGTGATCTCAAGTGGTTTTTGGGAATGGACTTGCGTGGATTCCCGAGATGGGCTTCTGAGCCCTGCGAGTGATCATGGCAATTTAATCCGGTTGGGATGAATCTGCAAGGCGAATGAATCGAGTCTGTGGAAGAGGTTGTGACCAGCATAGGGATTTTGAACGTAATGCAGCCTTCGCCGCCGATACCTCACTTTGTCTGGAGGTCTTCTACAAGCCCGCACGGATGAGGCTCAGGCTCCAGTACTTTCTGGTCTGCATTCAGGGGAGTTCCTGTCCATGCGTTCCAATTGGCTGTTTCTTTCGGCCGCCGCAATGTTGCTGACATGCGGTGTTGGTTGCAGTTCTTCGCAGGTGGTTCGCGGTCAGGCCCCTGCTGACGGTGTGTTGGCTGACAATTACTGCGAGGCCGATTGTGACTGCGATGAGTGCAGTCGGCGAGACATGCGACGTGCTCGACGAGCAGCCCGCCGCGACGCCCGGCAGGCGAATTGTCATCACTGCGTTCCCTACTCCATTCCGCACGATCTGTCTTACCCTCCGCACGGAGACATGCCGGGGATCGTCCAGTACCCCTATTATACCGTGAAAGGTCCCGACTGCTTCTTCTATGATAGCGACGGGAAACGCTAGACCTCTTCGTCCCGGGCCCACACGGTCGGGGTTGTGAGAGAACAGCGGCAGACTTGATTTCCCCGATCCCCGCGATCGGAAAATGAGTCCAGACATCCCTCGGCAGGCAATGGCCTCCGTGGGGTGTCTGTCTTTGATCCGCTGAACAACTCAACCCCTGTTGGTAATCACGGTCCATGAGCGTTCTGACGACCTCGCGGGTGTCATTCCCGAAGTTGCTCGCCTCGATCGCGTTGGCGGCACTCATAATTCGGGTCGGTGCCGCCTGGAATGCCCGTGCACTCTGGGAGACGGATCGCGATCTCTACCTCTCGATTGCCCGGCAGATCCTCGCAGGGCAAGGTTTCAGTCGCCCGCTGCTGTGGGTGAAGTCCCCAGGAGTTGCCGGTGAGAGCGCCTCGGAGGTTGTGGAGTGGTGGTTGGTTCCCGAACCCGGAGCCATCCCCGTTTGCCGTCTCCAGGCTCCCGCAGGCGAATGGAACCCCGACCCCGGTCCGACCGCCCATCCTACAGCGTACAGACCCCCACTGTATCCCTGCCTCGTTGCCCTGATGATGTGGCTTACCGGCGGCGTTTGGGGGGTGATTCTCGGGCAGGTCGCGGGGGGGATATTGACCGTCGTGTTGGTGACGCTCGCGGCGCGGCGAAATGGTCTTGGTGAATTCAGTCTTGTGGCGGGTCTGATCGTCGCATTGGACCCATTGCTGGTGAGCTATACGCCCCAGGTGATGACTGAAACTACTGCGGCCGGTTTGGTTGGGTTCCTGATTTGGTCGACCTCCGTAAGTCCAGAGCCTTGGCGGCCTCTGGTCGGAGGGCTCTGTCTGGGGCTCTGTGCCCTCTGTCGGCCGACGTTTCTGGCGTCAGGGCTGGTTTGGGGACTGCTGTGGTGGCTTTCGGCCCGCAGAGTGGAACGCGGTTCAGGCATCAGACCGCTGCTGATCGTCCCGTGCGGCATGGCTCTGATGGTCGCCCCCTGGGCGATTCGGAATCTGTCGGTCCTGGGGGACTGGATTCCTTCCACAACCCATGGCGGTTACACCCTCCGACTGGCCCACAACCCGCAATACGATGCCTGGTTGGCTGCCGATCTTAGGGTTCCCTATGACGGGGAGGAATTTGCCAGGTATGCCGCCCCTCAGGTCGGAATCGACGTGTTGGAGCACATCGAGCGGGAAGTCGACAATGCCCACGCCAAGGCTGCCTGGAAACACATCTGGGAACATCCTTCAGAGACATGGAATTCTGCCTGCAGTCTCTGGAAAAGATTCTGGGGTCCTATTCCGGATTCGCGACGCGAGGCTCCGATCTGGCTGCGTCTCGTCCTCACGATCCATTGGCTGCTCGTCGGGATATCCGCGATGGCCGGTTTGTGGAGACTCTCTGGGGAGCCAAGGTCCAGCGTGTTCAGCCTCAGTTTGGCGCTGCTCGGGAGCTTCACTGCGGCCCACTCTTTGTATTGGGCCGATGCACGTATGCGGGCACCTCTGATTCCCGTCTTGGCCTTGTTGTCCGCCAGTGGCTTTCGATGGCTGGTTGGGAGGGGGCTGCCATCAGGTATCAACGACCAATCGCCGCTGCTCGGAGAATCCAACCGGAACAAGGTTGTTCCCTCGGCGATTCCAACAGACGTTGGCTTGCCGCCAATACTTCCCGGCCAGTCAGATGGCGGTAAAGTCGCAGAGTAATTCCACCTCTTCAAACTGTGGATGACTGGTTTTGATCCAGATCTTCGCAGCATCGAGTCCCTTGCGCACTCGCGGAGAACCTGCGGGGGGGATTGCGACATCGATGTCGAACTTCAGGCCTTTGCCGCGAAACGCGTCATCACGGCGATACGAGAACTGGAGTTCCGGATCATTAGTCCTGATTTCCAACACCTGCAGATCGGGAACCGAATCGTCTTCGCAGAAAAGCAGCAGTTTGACAGCCATTCCCGACTGGGCGGAAAAAGTCCCCAGGGAGAGCGTGTTGCGGTCGGCATACCAACCTTTCCCAAGGAATCGAAACGGGCCACGTCGGGTGCCCGTCAAATACAACATTACTTCCTGCCCTGGCAGATTCGCAGGCAGGGTCTGCCCCCTCAGAGCGGGGATGTTGGTGATGACTCGGATCGGATACCGAAAGGGGCCCCGAGGCATTTCCGGACGAAGAGTAATGATCAGCCGGTTGCCCGGGCGTTCCCCCTGGGGAGTCTCGGCATTGACACGAGCAACACGTTCGACCCGGACATCGATCGGCGCGTCCCCGGGATCGATCGATTCAATCGAGAAGTCTTCCTTCAAGGGGCTCATGAGTGAACCGACGAATTCTGTGGGCCGGTTTTCCAGAACCTCAGGAACATCCCAGTCGTCTTGAGGGCTCTTCAAAACCGCCTGAAGTGCCGAGCCCAAAATCGCCAGCCGGATTTCCTGCTGTTTGGGATCGTTTGTGTTGATGATGACGAACTTCTCAAACGATTCAGAACCCGGACGGGGACGCCAGGTAATCTGAATCTGCGCTGACTCACCGACGGGGATTGGATCGAGCGGAAAATCAACAAATTCACAATCGCAGACCGCCTTGCCGGGGGCCAGCATCAATGGAGCATCTCCCCGATTCTGGATCTGCGTGCTGACCGTCGCTTCCTCTCCTTCAAAGAGCTGCCCAAACCTAAACTCGGCTCTTTCAACGACCGCTTTCGGCCAAGGCCCTGATTCCGAGGGAGCCACCTTGACCGTGGGTTGTCTCAGGAACTGATCTTCAACATCGGGAAAAATCGGCTCTCCGCGAAACCATGAAACCAGCGGAAACAGGCCGAGGATGAGGACAACAAGTCCCGTGAACGCCAAACACTTGCGAATCGATTCGGAACTCATCAGTCGAGCCAGGGATGTTTGATCTTGTCCCAGTATTTGGGAAATGACGCCTTGTTGAAATGCGGGTCGTTGTCGCCATCATGGCATTTCACGCAGAGATCAAGGGATGTATCGATGGCAAGCTGAGCGAAGCTCCTCCAGTGATCCGCATCACTCTGGGTGACCAGGGGATCTCCTTTCGCCAGCAGTCGCTCCACCTCGGAATGGCGACCACCGGGGCCATGACAATTCTCACATTGTTGCCCCTCCAGGTGCGGAGTGGTGGCCTCATCAACCCAGCCCGAGCGATATCGAACGACTTCCCGGGGATCCCAACCGGTCACGTGACAGGCGACACATTCGGCATCGTGAATTCGGCTGATGTAATCCCCTTCCTGACCGGCTCGACCCTGCCTGATCGAGATGGTACCGCGTGCATGTCCGGTTGTTTTCCAGTGGGCGTAGGCTTTTGTATGGCACTCTCCACAGGTTGCCGCCCCGACGAAGTCGTTCGTCTCACGCTCCGCCGCATTTCGGGGATGCTCGATTGCCGGTTCCTGGGAAACCAGCTTCTGCAATTCCAGCAGTTCCTGGTAGTGACGCATGTGATCACGCATGTGAGGGGTCTCTTGGAATCGATCCTCATCGAGTGCGACGGGCTCGTATCTCAGAGAAAGACGACCCCTTTCACCAAAAACGCCCACCACGCCCAGAAACTTTCCTTTCTGACCGGGCCAGACCCAAAGCGTTTTCCCCTCACGCAACGGCTGTGGATTGGGATCCTCGGGACCGTGGGTCGCAACGACAATGTCGAAACCGTCAAATTCGGATGCGATCTGGCGTGCCTCTGTGGGAGGAGCATGCAGCAGCAACACCTTCAAATCTGGGCCAGATTCTTCCAATACGGCGAGCTGTTCCTGCAGAGATTCGATCGGATCGAGCACCTCGACCTCGCCAGCCTCGATCTGGGAGTTCAATTCGGGGGCTAGTGACTTCCCCAACAGTCCGGTGATGCCCACCTTGAGTCCCCCCGCCTCAACAATCGTCTGCGGCACAATCACCCCCAGATCCCGATCTCCACCCAGCACAACATTACAGGCGACGAACGGGGGACGTTCTTCATAGGTGATCAGCTCAATCCCATTCCGCAGTTCTTCGGGGCCGGGTACAACCGCCGAGTAGTGCATGTCCTTCAGTGTCTGAAGAGAGAGTTGCAGTTTGAGTTTGCCCTGCTTGCGGCTGGGCCGGTTCACGAGGCCCCCCAGATCGCAGGCCAAAACGGGCCAGCCTCTCACGGAGAGCTGACGGAAGAAATCCGCTCTCCGTGACACGCCCCCCAGCTGTTTGAGACTGCATCCGCAGGGCTCCACGTAGCCATGCTGTTCACCCGTAAAGACGAGCAGGGTCTGAGGGGAGTCCCACCCTTCAAGAAAGGCTTTTGGAGGAGGAGTGGCCGGGCCGTGCAAATCTTCGGAGGCGTCCGATATCGGAACTCCCTGAGGAGAGATCCCCGTGGCTGACTCAGCGGGTGGTTCCTGTGGGGATTGGCCAATCGGTGGTTGCGCAGGCAACGACGTCGACGATGAGCCAACGAGGGATTTCGATGTGTCTGACTGCGGCTGGACAGCCACGCGGCCGGGGTCGGTTGGATTGAAGACCCAGTAAAGTCCCGCGCCGATCAGAAGCGACGACAGGAGAGCCAACACGTAGGTCCGCTTCACGGGACGACTCCATTCCTTGGAGATGGTGATCAGTAAGATGTGAACTGAACCTTGAGAATCATTTCGGGAGCATCCGGGTGATTGGTCTTGATTCGGAATTCGGCCGGATTTTCATCGCGACGAGTCAAACGCGGCCCGTTCGGAGGGGCCTGGACGACCAGCGAGTATCGCTTGGCGTTCCCCGCTCCCTTGGCTTCGGGTTGCAGTTCCAACTTCAACGTATCGGGGTCGGATTTGACCTCGGTGAATCGGAGCCCTTCCTCTGGTGCACCACGCACCAGCATGGTGAGCTTGACACTTCGGCCGTCGACGCTGGAGAACGATCCCAAAGAGACCGTACTCGTTTCGGGGAGATAGGCGGGGCCGATCAGGCGAATCGGACCCTCCCTGCGCCCCGCAATCGTGACATTGACTACGGCCTGACCGCCGAGAGTGCCGTCTGATTGTCGCTCTTGAGTGTTGGTGAAAATACGGATCGGGAAGCTGAATGCACCGACGGGCATGCCGGGCTTGACGCTCACCTCGAACCCCATCCCGGACTTGCCTTTCATCGACGAGATTTGGCCGAGGTCCGCCGGCAACACTTTGACTTCCAAACGGTTTTCATCGTACTCAATCTTTTCGACCGCGAGATCTGACAGCACCGGAGAAATCAGGAAGCCCGCCGTCATCGATGGTGCACTCTCCTGAACATCGCGGACTTCCCAGGTGGTATCCGGAATCAGCACAAGACGGGGGACTACCAAGCCCACAACTCGGAGGCTGAACACTTTGTTGTTGGGGTCATTGGTGCGAATCTCCGCTCCCTTTTCGAAAGCGTCGGATTGACTCGTGGGCTTCCAGCGGAGTGTGATGACCGCCTCGCCCCCTGGAGGAATGAGATTGTTCTCCAATTCGCTGATTGTGCACTGACACGTTGTGTTCCCCTTCGCCAACTCCAGGGGAGCTTGTCCCTCGTTGCGGATCTTGAACCCGTGAGTCATCTCTTCGCCGACTTCCATCCGTCCGAATTGGAACTCGGTCTGGTCCACAACCGCCTTGGGCCACGGCCCTTTTTCAGAAATCTCGGGGAAATACGACTCCCGGGTCGCCCGCAGAACCTCGCTTTTCGCTCCAGTCGTTGGGGCTGTCACGCTGGCGGATTCCAGTTGTCCCGCATGGACAGGTTTCGTAACCCCCTGGGAAGTGGCTCCTTCCGCGGTTTGGTAATTCCGCAACGTGGATACGACCGCATAGGTCGTTCCCAGGAAGAATCCAATTCCCGCCAGAATCAGTGCCGTCCGCATGAGTGACCTCGAGTGTGTGCCCTTTAGTCCAGCATTGGGCTCACCAACTGCTGTCTCCGCCTCATTATCCTAGTGTCTACGCTTCCAGTGCCTCAATCCGCAAATGAAAAAGCCAATCCAGGCCGACGCTTGGCGGAGCAGGTTTGACATCGCTGGCAGCGCGATTCCCGACAGGAGGATACAACCCAGGTCAGATCATCGTATGTTTACTTGCCGGGGGGGGCCACAGTCCAGAGGTTTCGGGAGATGAAGAGTTGCCTGTGGGGCGTGCCGGATCCCAGCCTGGAACGCCAGGTGTTTGCCCCTCTGGCATCAGAATGCGGTCAGATGGACCTTCAAATGAAACTCAGCCGCGTCTGGATGATTGATTTTGAGAATCATTCGTCCAGGGTCAGCGTCACGCCGACTGACTCTCGGTGCTCCCGGGGGATAGGTGATCTGCAGTCGATACTTCTGGATTCCCCCGGCGGCGGGTTCGCCTTCCGACAGATCCGCGTGCATCTCTTTGGGGTCGGACTGAACGCTCAGCAATTTCACGCCGCCCTGGGGCGGGTCACGAGCAATCAATGACAGGATCACTTGCCGACCTTCGGAAGAATCGAAGGAGCCAAGGGAAACTACCCCCTCGCGCGGGAGGAAATCCTGTCCGAGAAGTCGCAGGGGACCCTGTCTGCGACCGGTCACGCGCACGTCGACACGCGTCGGTCCTGCCACTCCCCCATCCCGAAGCCTTTCCGGTACACCCAGAACAATACCCAGTGGAAGGCTGAATTCTCCGAGGGGACCCCGCTCGGGCACGCTCACGGCAAACGCGACTCCCGATCGGGCACGCGATTCCGTCTGCGTGGCGACATCCAGGGGTTGGACCTCGACCGACATCAGTTTCTCGTCGAATTCGAGTCGCTGGACCTCGAGTCGCTCCAACAGCGGCGAAAAAATGTGGCCTGTCATCTGGTTAGCACCACGGTCTGAGACTTCCCCGACTGTCCATTCCCGTTCCGGTTGCAGAACGAAACGACGGTACGCCGCCCCGAAGATTCTCAGGTGGATCGACTTGGCGTCCGGATCATTCGTCCGGATCTCGGCACCTTTTTCCTCGGGATCGGAGGGAGTCTTGGGATTCCAGCGCAGCGTAAACTGGGCCGATTGATGAGGAGGGATGCGGTTGTTCTGTATCTGACCAAGTGTACATTCGCAGGTTGTGTCTCCCTGGGAGATTTCAAGCTCGGCGTCACCGTCATTGCGGATGGTGAATTGCTGTTCGTACTGGTCCCCAACCTCGATCCGGCCGAAATCAAAGTCTTCCCGCTCAATGACAACCTTGGGAAAGGGGGGGGCGGCGGAGATCGGTGGCCAGTAGGTCAGTCGGGGAGGGGTATGCACTGGCACGGTCGAGCCAGCCGAAGATGGCAGTGAATCGGGTGAAACCTGTGTGACTTTCTCGGACGGGGGTGTGGCGGCCGACTTGAGTGCGACAACCACAGCGTAAAAGGCTGTCAGGCCAACCAGAACTGCCGCCAACGCATGGATTACACGCATGTCTCTGTCACCCTTCCGGGAGCGGATTCAATCGGACGAAGATCCCAGACCGCATCGACAAGATGCCAATATGGGGAAGGGAACAGGTGGCAGCTGCAGATTCGTGATGAGTTGATGCCCGGCTCTCATCGAAGGGAACCACCATTCCAATTCAGACAGGGTGGGCAGGGTTGGGAGGGGGGCCAGTCGGGGCTCACAGCGATCGTTGCGGAGACTTCCGCGAGTTTCCGCTGACATACCGAAAAAGGACAGGATCATCCAACTGGGGAACGATCCGGTGCGCGTGTCCAAAGTCAAGATGCCGGCTGTGGCGGTTGGGAATCGATACGGCCAGTGCTCCAGCCGCGACCGCTGAAGAGGTTCCCGCATGACTGTCTTCAAGCACCAGCATTTCGGCTGTCGGTACCCCAAGCCGTTCGGCTGCCTTGTGATAGATCTCAGGATGCGGTTTTCCATGGGTCACATCCTCGGCCGTGAGTGTGACATCAAATCGATCATGAAGCTGGAATCGCGTCAGAATTCCCTCCAGATATCGTCGTCCCGATGAGGTGGCGACCCCCTTCGGCAACTCGTGTTCATCAATATGATCCAGCAGACGATGGAGTCCGGGCATCGGCGCCAATTGAGAAGCTGACAGCTGTTCAAACAGCTCTCGAGTCTCCTGCAGGAGTTCGTCGACGGTATCGGAGAGTGCGTGGTATTCGATGCAGATCTGCATCGCTTCGGGAGCCCTGCGTCCCAACATCCGTGAATGGAGTTCAGAAGTCAGTTGCTTTCCTCGTCGACGCAGTGTGGTTTCTCCCACCTCATGGAAGATGTCTTCGGAGTTGAACATCAAACCATCCAGGTCAAAAACAACTGCCTGGATTCTCGGTTCTTGGCTGGTGTTCGTCATCGCGCCATCCATCAGTGGGGAAGGGGAGGGGTTTCGCGTCGATAACTCAGGTCCAGCAACTCCATCGGATGTGCGACCCAGATGGCACGGCCCGCCTGACGGAATCCGGCCTGCAATTGCATGGTACAGCCGACATTCGGCGAGGCGATCACCTGGGGATCGGCAGCGAGCATATTCTCGATTTTGCGGTGTGCCAGTCTGTCCGACATCTCCGGTTCAGTCAGGTTATAGCTTCCTGCGGCCCCGCAACAGATCTCGGGTTCGCGAATCGAAAGCAACTGCAGCCCCGGAATCTGGCTCAGGAGTTGCCTGGGCTGCTCGCGGATTCGCTGGGCATGCACCAGGTGGCAGGCATCGTGGTAGACCACCCGCAGGGGGAGTTCCCCGGGAGGTGGGACCAGCCCCAGTTCGGCCAGGAATTCCGAAATGTCCCGCACACGGTTCGAAAACCTGTCGAGCGAATCATGCAGCCCGGAATCGTCCGGCAGCAACTCGCGGGCCACATGGCCGTAGTCCTTCAGCATCGAGCCGCAGCCAGCCACATTCACCAGGATTGCATCGACTTCAGAAGGATTGAGGCTGGCCAGGTTGTTGCGTGCCAGGTCCATCGCCGGCTGGTCGGCTCCGGAGTGGTAATGAATGGCTCCGCAGCAGCCTTGGTCTGGGGGAATGACAACCTCGCAGCCATTTTGCTGAAGAACCCTGGCCGTGGCCCAGTGTTGATGTCGAAATACGGCATCGGCGACGCACCCGGTGAACAGTGCGACACGGGCCCGGCGGGGGCCGATTGCGGGCAAAAACGCCGGCAGTGTCGGTCCGCCAGGAACGAGGCGGGGCAACAAACGCTGCATCCGGCGCAGTCTTTCCGGCAGGAGCCGAATCATCCCAGTTGACTCGGCGAGGCGATCGAGGCCCAGCTTCTGGGCGACTCGGGCTGGCCAGAGGGCCCACCGCATCCGATTGCGAAAGGGGAACAGTCCATACAGGATCAGCCGATGAAACCAGTCGGTGTTCTCGGGTTGCCCGCGCTTCGCCGAAGCACGCTTCTGATCGGCCCGGAATGGTTCGATCAGTCGCCCATACTGAACTCCAGACGGACAGGCGGTTTCACAGGCGCGACAATCGAGGCACAGATCGAGGTGATTCTGAACACGGGGTGACAGCTCAATCCGTCCATCAACCACCGCCCGCATCAAATAGATTCTGCCGCGGGGAGAGTTGTTCTCGTCACCTGTTTCGAGGTAAGTGGGACAGGATGCGGTACACAGCCCGCAGTGCACGCAGTCGAGAAACCGTTCGTATTCGATGCCCGCACCGACAGGGCGATCTGCCAACGGAAGGGGTGAGCCGACGGGATGTGGGGACTGTGAAGAAGGGGTCATGGAGTCCGGGAGGAAATGGCAGGACAGCCGGGGAGCAGGATGCCGTCGGGATCAAGTTGCCGCTTCAGCTTCTGCAGGAGATGTTCCGTTGCGGCGGGCAGGGGCGTGCTGGCAGGCGGATTGCCTTCAACAAAGGAGCCACCGAGCCAACGGAGGTTCCCCTGCAGGCTCTCGACGATTTGTCTGAATTCGGAAAGCCTGTCTGCCAGATCGGACGCCGGGACGCGCTCTGGTGCCCGTCCCCATCCGATGCCTGAGCCGGCATGAGTTGCCAGCGAGAATCCCAAACGGGTTCCCGCAATCAGAGCCTCAACAATTCGTGACGAACGCACACTGAACTTGAACTGAGGCGGTGAATTGTGGTTCTGGAACCGATTGAGGTCGAACCAGAGAGTCTCAGTCGCGTCCGATCGGAGTTGGACCTCACAGTCAGTTCGCAGGAGCCGCAATTCCTCGGAGAGTTTTGTGGTTTGCCAGCGAACTTCCCGGTCGCCCCCTTCAAATGCGAAACACACAAATCCCTCCGTTCCCGTCACGACATTCGCGGTGTCACTCAGGCATTCATCGACGGCTGTCCGATTCCAGGCTTCGACTGCCACCGGGCGAGTCTGGGTCGTTACCAGGTTTGCGAGCACCGCTTCGGCGTCACCAAGTGAGGCGAGGGGAATCCAGACAGCACCCGCCGACTGGGGACGCGGCAGAACCTTGAGTGTCGCCTGGGTGACGATCGCAAGGCTTCCCTCGGAACCGATCAGCATCTTGCAAAGGTCGTAGCCTGCGACGTTCTTCACGACCCGGCCTCCCGACTTGAAGAGTCTCCCCCGCGCGTCGCAGGCAGAGACTCCGATCAGCGAGTCGCGGATCGTACCAAGTCCATAACGGCGACATCCGCTGGTATTGGTGGCCAAGACCCCTCCCAGCGTGGCATGTTCAATATGAGGGACATCCAGGGGAAGCCGTTGTCCTTCAGCCAACAAGACCTGTTGTAACTCATGGATCGGGATCCCCGCTTCGACGGTAATTGTCATGTCTCGGGCTGGATATTCCACCACGCGTTTGAGCCGCGACGTTCCCAGAAGACAGGTTCCTGGGCTCAGGTTTGAATACCAGACCGGACTGGAGCCTCCTCCCAGGGCCCTGACCGGGCGCTTCGGCCCGGAATGGTTCGCCATCATCCAGGCGACCAGTTCCGCAGAGGTTTCAGGACAAACTTCCGGGGTGGGGCGGGGCATGGGGGGGCTGTTGGCGGGAACAGGTGGATGTGCCAGGTGGAGGATTAGAGGGCGGCTCTTCGGCCCGGGGTTGTCTTTTCGACGTGTTCCATGCCGCATCCCCCTGCGGTCGGCAACATTTTGCGGGGGCTGCAGAGTCCACTGGGGTTGATGGCGTCACGCACTTCTCTCATGACCTCCAAATCCACCTCGGAGAACAGACGGTTCATCAGGCTGATCTTCTCGACGCCGATCCCGTGTTCGCCGGTCACGCTTCCCCCCAGCTCAATGCACTTTTCCAGGATCTCATCACTGGCAGCCAGGACTCGGTTGACCTGATCGGCGTCCCGCTCATCGAACAGCAGAATCGGGTGGATGTTGCCGTCTCCGGCATGAAAGACATTGACGATCCGGATTTGATGCTTCTGGCTCGTCGCGAGAATGAAGTCAAGAATCTCCGGCAAGCGGGTGCGCGGAACGACACCATCCTGGGTGCAGTAGCTGGGGCTCAGCCGCCCGATCGCCCCGAAGGCCTGCTTGCGGCACTTCCAGAGCAGGGTTCGCTCCTGAGGCGAATTGGCTGAGCGAACTTCGCGGGCTCCCACCCTTTGGCACAAGTCGCGAATCTGGGTGGCTTCGTCGTCAACCGCAACTTCGAGGCCATCGACTTCAATCAAGAGTACGGCAGCGGCATCCAGCGGGAATCCGAAATGAAAGGCCGCCTCAACGGCTTCGATGATGCCCTGATCCATCAGTTCCAGAGCAGCAGGGATGATGCCAGCACCAATGATCTCGCTGATGGCCTGGGTCGCATCACGTACGCTGTTGAACACAGCGAGCATGGTCCGGTAGGCAGCAGGGTCCCGGGTCAGGCGGACGGTAATCTGGGTGCAGATTCCGAATGTTCCCTCGTTGCCGACGAACAGGCCGGTCAGGTCACAACCGGGGAAGTCTTCACACGGCCCCCCCAGCTGGACAACAGATCCATCGGGCAGCACAACCTGTGCCCCCAGAACATGATTCACCGTCACGCCATACTTGAGGGTGTGCGGGCCACCGGAATTCGTTGCGAAGTTGCCCCCGACGGTACAGGCCCCCTGACTGCTGGGATCGGGGGCGTAGTGAAAGCCAGACCCCTTCAAATGGTTGGTCAAATGCACATTGACCAGTCCGGGCTCCACAACGGCGTAGCGGTCTCTGAGGTTCACCTCAAGAATTCGCCGCATCCGGGTCAACGCGATCAAAACTCCGCCCCCGACGGGGAGGCAGCCCCCTGCCAGACTCGTTCCCGCTCCCCGGGGAACAAACGGAACTTGATGTCGCTGGCAGAGCTGAACGATTTGAACAACTTGTGTGGTATCGGTCGGAAAGACCACCACATCCGGGGAGTTCTTCTCGATTGTATATCCGTCACATTCATACACCAGCAGCTCTTCCCGGGCACTCAAGAGCCCTTCTGGGCCGACGATCGTCTCTAATTCACGGAGAAAATCGGACGCAATTCGGCTGGTTTTGGGGCGTGTGTCTGAGGAAGGCATGGCGGCAGTCATGGTGAGGTTCAGCAGGAATCATAGTGTATTCGATTTCAGTTGGGCTCACCAGAAACAGTCTCCGGGAGGGAGAGGCCGATCGATCGGCGCTGGTTCATCCGGGGACTCAACGCTCTGCGGTCAACAGTGCGCGACGATCGAGGGGGCCACGCCCCGGGACGACTGATGGAACTTCGAATCCACAGGGATTCATGAGGCGATCATGTGATCCTGGTCCGGGGGCACCGCTAAACTCCACCAACTCCGATTGTTCCAGTCAGGTAAACTGCGGAAGACAAAGTACATGATTTGCGAAACGGCGCGAGGATAGGGCGTTTCCAGATTGAAACGACTCAAACAGCTGAAAGTATCAAACCGAATTGAGGGGTAGATTGCTGTCCGGTGGTGGTTCGGAGTGGAATCTCTGGACGCTGGATGGTCGCCAAACGTTTTCTCTAGGAAGGGATTCCGCTCATGAAATCTCCGATTCTTCGTCGGTTTCGCTTGGCCTGTGTGGCAGCGGGGTTGGCGGTCGGTTCAACTGTTCAGGTTCAGGCCCAACACGTTCCGATTGGGCCAGCCGCCCAGGCGTGTGCCCCGCAGTACGACTCGGCTGTTCTGGAGTCGACGGGGGCGGGCACCATTTTCGATGAAGTCAGTGCCGCTCCCGCCGGACAGGTTTGGGCCAGCGCGGAGTACTTGCTGTGGTGGATGCAGGGGGCCGACACCCCCCCCTTGCTGACGACCGGGTCGGCCAGCGACGCCTTTCCCGGAGCGCTCGGCCAACCCGGAACCCGCGTGCTGTTCCAGGGTATTGACGGCGGCCCGCGCAACGGCGGACGGTTCACCGCCGGAACCTGGCTGAACCAGGACCAGACCATCGGCCTCGAGGGCAGCTTCTTTTTCCTCGGGAATGGTGATGACAACTACACAGCCAGCTCTTCCGGGGAGCAGGGATCGCAAATCCTGTCGCGTCCCTTTTTCAACCCCATCACAGGACAGCAAGATCGACAGATCATTTCTGAGCCAGGTTGGGTTGGAGGTACTACCTCGATCAACTCCAGCAGTACGTTCATGGGGGCGTCCCTCAACCTGGTGACGAATCCCTGTTGCGAGACCCCCTGCTGTCCGCCAGGAGGAACCCCTTATGGATACACTTACGGCTACGTGGCCGGGTTCCGCTACTTGCGGTTGGCCGAAGATCTGTCGATCGACGAAAATCTGCGTTTCATCGACTCGGCGCCGCTGTTTGCCGGTGATTCGATCCGGCTGCGAGACCAGTTTGGCACCACGAACGACTTTTATGGGCCGCAACTCGGGATCCGCGGGGAGTATTTCCGCGGTCGCTGGTTTGTGAACGGAGCTGGTTTGATCGCCCTGGGGGTGAATCATCAGACAGTCGACATCTCAGGTTCCTCCACCTTCTCGCCTGTCGGACAGCCTTCCGTGACGCAGCCCGGTGGCTTCTACGCACTGCCCACCAATATGGGCAGCTACAGCCGAAACGTCTTCACGGTGGTGCCTGAATTCAACCTCAATGTCGGCCGTCAGGTGACTGACAGCCTGCGGTTGTTCGTGGGTTACACCTTCCTTTACATGAGCAACGTGGTCCGTCCGGGCGACCAGATCGACACAACCGTCAACACGACGCAATTGCCCGACTACACCGGGCCTGGAACTCTGACCGGCCCGGCCCGTCCCGCATTCGAATGGCAGGATACCGGCATGTGGGTCCAGGGAATCAATGTGGGGGCCCAACTGCGGTTCTAGGACCGGATGGTTGTGAAACGTCGCTTGAGGCGATGTTTCCGGATTTGGGAAAAAAGACCGGGCCTGTCGAAGTGGTCTTCGACAGGCCCGGTGGTTATTCGGTCCAGCAGCAATCTCTCAGATCACACAATTCCGAAATCCTGCTTGAACTTGTTCTCGACAAACGTCGAGTTGTAGCCCGCCATGAACAACTTGAGGTAGTTGCACATTCCCGTCAGGCTCGAAGGTTTCTTGTAGCTCAGGTACAGATTGGCGATGAACTGGGCCTGGCTGGCCATCGTCCCATTCTGGAAATTGGTCAGATTGCTGCTGGTCAGCGCCAGTTTTCCCAGCTTGACGATGTCATTCAACTGGATGTTGCCGAACAGCTGGCCCCCCACGGTGACGCCACTCGTCGTCGTCACGATGGGATTGGCAGTCATCTGGATCCAGTTGAACTTGGCTTGCTCCCGCAGGCGGAATGTTCCCGGACCGACATTTGTAAATGAGTAGTTCCCATTCGAATCCGTCACCTGCTGTCGCTCGCCGGGATCGAGAACGCCGTTGTTGTCCGTATCGAGGAAGATGGTCCAGCCAGACAACCCGGCTTCACCCGTGTCCCGAATCCCATTCGCGTTCAGGTCATTGAACTTGGCACCCGAGATCGTGACCTGCTGGAAGTTGCCGAACAGCACGTTTTCCCTGATCCCTCCAGTGGCGAGAACGACATCGGCCGGATTGGTCGTGGTTTGCTGCCATCCCGTTTGCAAGACTTCCCGCACCCGGTAGGTCCCCGCGGCCAATTGGTTGAACTGGAAGTTGCCGTTCGAAGTTGTCTTGACCGACATCTCTCCAGAATCCAGTTGTCCATTTTGGTTCTGATCAAGATAAATCGTCCAGTTTTCGATGCCGGGCTCGCCGGTATCCTGCACCCCGTTGCCGTTCAAGTCGTTGAACTTGAGGCCGCTGATTGAACCTCGTTCGGGAGGGAGGCGATTTCCGAAGTTGATGTTAGCCACATTTTGGCCCGAGACGGTCGAGAAAACCAAGGGGTTGGTGGTCGTCTGTTCCCATCCGGTTTGCTGAACCTCGCGAATGCGAAGCTGACGGGGGCCGACGCCGGTAAACGACCAGGTTCCGTTCGCGGCCGTTACGGTCGACTGCTCGCCCGAATCGAGTTGACCGTTGTTGTTGACATCATCGAAGATTGTCCAGCCCCCAAGTCCCGGATCCCCGGCGGGATTCTGGTCTCCATTGATGTCGTTGAATTTCAAACCACTGATGGTCACCAGCTTGAAATTGCCGATGTTCCTGTTGACCAGATTGGTCCCCGACTGACCAGTGCCGTCGGCGACGCCGAGCGTCTGGGTCCACCCGGTTTGCAACACCTCCCGAATTCGATAAGTGCCGGGGCCCAATTCCAGCGTGTAGACGCCATTGGCACCGGTTGTGGTCGACTCCCCCGCATCGGGGATGGAATTGTTGTTGGCATCATTGAAGATGGTCCACCCGGACAGGCCTGGCTCACCCGGATCCTTCATGCCATTGCCGTTGAGGTCTTCAAATTTGGTTCCCGTGACCGTGTACTTTTTGAAGTTTCCGAAGTCAACATTGGCAAGCACCGTGCCTGATGTGCCCGTGAACGCTGTCGGATTGGTCGTAGTCTGCACCCAGCTGGTCTGCAGGAGCTCGCGAATGCGGACGGTGCCGGGCCCAACGGTCAGAGAATAGTTTCCATTGGCCCCTGTTGTGGTCGACTCCTCACCGATATCGACCGCCCCATTATTATTGCGATCGTTGAAAATGGTCCAACCGGTCAGCCCAGCGTCACCACTGTCTTTCAATCCATTTCCATTCTTATCTTCAAACTTCTGGCCGGAAATCGACTGCAACCTGAAGTTGCCGAAGCTTCCACCATTCGAAGTGACTCCCGAAGAGACCGTCACTGAGCCAGGATTGGTGGTGGTTTGGATCCAGGCGGGGTTCTGGACTTCTCGAACCGTGTAGGTGCCAGGCGCAAGATTGGTAAATGCATAGTTTCCGGAAGAATCAGTCGTCGTCTTGACCTCTCCCGTGTCCCACGTGTTGTTTGCGTTGGTGTCGAGGAATACCTCCCAACCGGCAATTCCCGGATCGGAATTGTCAACACCATTCCCGTTCACATCATTGAACTTCCGGCCGCCGATCGAGGCGTTCTGGAAGTTTCCAATATTGAGTTCTTTCACCCCGGTCGGTGTGAACTGCTGACCATTCGCGACGACAAACAGTTGGGGGACAGCAGGCGTCGTTTGCATCCAGCCGGTGGAAAGCACCTCCTGAATGGTGATTGTCGGCGTCGGGACAGTCGAGCTCGTAACGACTGAAATGGGAATATAGAATTCCCCCGTCGTCAGGGTCACGCCGGCAGGCTGTGCATCTCCGGGAAGCCAGGTCTGTGTGGTCAGTGTCGAAGTACCATTGGCGTCGACAATGGTTGCCTTGATCGTGAATCGCTCGGTCGGAGAAGCACCCTCTCCAGAATCGAGCGCTCCGTTGCCGTTGTTATCGATAAACTTCGCACCGCGCACCGAGCTTGTGAGGTTCGCCAACAGCACTCGTGTCTCGAGTGCCTCGATGACAGCACGCCGAGATCGTGCACTGCGGCTCTGGGAGCGACCAAACAGCTTGGAGAACCTGAACATCAGTGATTCACTCCGATGGGGCTGGCAAACTTCAGGCGGGGCCAAGTGGACAAATTGCCCAAACACGCTGGGGCCCCGGAACATCTGGAAGATCGTCACTTTCCTGTCCTCGCTAGAGTCTCCAGGGGGAACTATTCCGGGAAAGCTCAAGCAGGTTGGGGTCTTGACAATCTTAACCGTCGTGCGACGATTTCCAATTGAAGGGGGTGACAACGAATCAGCCCGACTGCCTGAACAAGTTTGTAAAACATTCCTTAAGTCAACCGCCCGCATTTCACGAAAGAGGGGTTGACAGAGGTGCCGTCAAGCAATATCCCTTCAAAAAGGCTTTCTGCCATGACAAGGGATGGAGTCTCTGTCAACACACTCCGGAAGGGATCTGCATGACTCGCCACAGTTTCTACATCAGAGTTCTACTGCTCGGTCTGCTCGTGACGGCCATCGGCAATTCTGCTTTTGCCGACACTGTGGCGGCCATTGTGGACCCGGTCACCGCCCCCCAGGTGAGTATGAACCTGCGGCATTGGTGTCCTCTGGATATTCCGGGTCCCGGGCAGCCGGGATATCCTCCTTCTGGAATTCTGACTCTGGGGTCAACTCCCGCCCAGTTTCACGTCCAACGTACAGGCGGAACTTACCAGGGGCCACTCATTGGAAATAAGGCCAATCGTTTTGCCGCGTTCTGTCTGGAGCCGCTGCAGCAGGTGTCGTTTGTCAACGAAACGTACACTCTTGGCAGTCTGAGCACTGGAGGAACCGACTATGGTGGGATGGGGAATCAGAGGGCTTCGATGATTCAGGAACTGTTTGGACGGTTCTATCCTGACTTCAGCAAGTCGATTTCACAGGAACAGGCGGCCGCCATTCAGATTGCCACTTGGGAAATTCTGCGTGAAAAAGTCGATTCCAATTGCACAATTCAGAACTTGACGTACTCAGACCTTGACGTGAATTCCGGTGACATTTTCTTCAATTATGCTTCAAATGGGGTCGTTGATCTGGCTCAAACATACCTTGACGCATTGGACGGTACCGGACGGAAGGCATCGAATCTCGCCGCACTGACTCTGCCGGAGTCTTCCGGCCAACCGACGCAAGATCTGTTGGTGCAAATCGTACCCGAACCGGGCACGATCGGCTTGCTGTCCATTGGGCTTGTGGGTTTGCTGTTTCTGCGGAAGAGGAATTCTCTGAAGTGATCTGTCTTAAATCAGGTCATCGGGGTTTGGTGACTCTTGGCCTGATTGAACTATGACTTTTGACAGGCGTGGTTTTCTGGCCGGGGCCGCGGTTGGCGGCCTCTTGGGAGGATGCAGTCGACGTCCAGAGCGTTCTCTGGTTGTGTTTTGTGCCCACGACTCTCTGTTTGCGGCACCAATCCTCGATGAGTTTTCACGCCGTCACCAGTGTTCGATTTATGTGAGATATGATACTGAGGCCAGCAAGTCCCTGGGTTTGGTCTCTCGCCTGTTCGCCGAGAGGAGTCATCCCCAGTGCGATGTGTTCTGGAACAACGAGTTGCTCGGTACCCTTGCGCTCGATTCGGAGAATCTTCTGACTGAGCTGGAGGAGCCGTCTCAGGTTGACCGAGATCGTGCGAAAAGATGGGTTTCATTTGGCGGTCGTTTGCGGTGCGTTATTTCATCTGGCGACCTGTGCTTGGATGAGAGTTCGGTTAATACGTTACTGGACCGGAATGTGCTGAGTACATGCTCGATCGCAAAGCCGATGTTCGGTACGACATTGACTCAATACTGCTGCTGGGCGTTGGCCTGGGGGCTGCCAACTCTCATCGAGTTGCATCGTTCCTGGGTTCGCAAGGGCTTGCGGGTCGCAGAGGGGAACGCGCAGGTCAAGGATTTGGTCGCTGCCGGGGTGTGCGATCTCGGTTTCACGGATTCTGATGACCTGTTTGTCGCCCGTGATTCGGGTTCGCCACTGCGTTTTGAACCGGTGAGGGTCGGCGGTAAGACCATCTGCATTCCGAATACAGCCGCCGTGATCCGCGGAACGTCGCGAGATGTTTTGGCACAGCAACTTGTGTCCTACCTGGGTTCAGCCGAGGTCGAGCTGAGACTTTCCAGGTCGACTTCGCGTCAGATTCCCCTGGGTCATGTGTATCCAGAGTTGCTGTCTGATGATGTGCGCGCTCTCTGGACTGCGGCCCAGGATTCGATTGATGTTGCGTCCCTGTTGGCCATTCGCAGCGAGGTCCTCGACTGGCTGCGGCAGGAATACGCCTCTTGAGTTTCTCGGTTGCGTTGGCATGGTCACTCGGCAGGTCCGCCTTGGTCGCAGTCGCGGCGGCCGTTGCCGGACGTTCCGTAAGCCGGGTTCTGATGGAGGCGCGGGGTGCCGTTCTTACGGTTTGCTGGATCTTGCTGCTGATTCCTTGGCTCATTCCAGGGTTGTTGTTGGGATACGCCTGGAATGGTTGGGTATTCGCAATTCATGGATGGGCGGTTAGCCGAGACCTTTCCGGTCTGACCCGCATCGCAAATCTGTTGCTGAATCACGATCGGATCTGCAACGAACTCGCTTTGTGTTGTCTGTTGTTTTCGCGATGTTTGCCTTGGGCGACGGTGATGCTCCGCTGGGGGGTAAGCGGCGAGGAAAGTGAAAGCAGTTGGTTTCTGCGCGGGTTGGCGGACGGCGTTGCTCGAGTCGGCAGGGGACGGAGACCTTGGACCCTGTTCCGACGACTCCGCAGGGAATCGCAGCGATTGGCTCCCGCCGTTGGGCTGGCATTTATCACCTGTTTTCAAGAGTTTGAACTGGTGGCTCGATTGGGCCGACCGAGCTGGACTGTCTGGCTTATTGATGCCCATGCGACAGGCGTGGCGGTGTCGGGATTGCTGTTCCGGGCGACTGTTGCCGCGGGATTGCAGACACTCTTGGTGGGCGCGGTCTTGCCCGTCCGTCAGGGATTGTTCACTCCCGGACGCGGCGGCCGTAATGAAGTGAATCACGGCACGTGGCTGCGAATCCTGGTACTTGGCCTGTTGGTCGCGGGGGCGGGCGCTGCCGTCGTCATCCCCAGTCTGAGTCTGGCGGCGGGGTTTCTCCAGGGCGTCTCGGCACTGGCTGACCGAACTTCGGTCTTGCTGCGGTTGGTGAGGGAGGTGAGTGTCGGGGGCGCCGTCGCAACGATTGCAGCCACACTCGCAATCCTGATCGCCCGATTTCTGCAAACAGCTCCGGGCCAGGTTGAATCGCCTTCGGCCATCAGTCATGCCTCCCCCTTCCCAAGTCGTGGCTGGCTGGGGGCTGTCCGTGTCTCGGGAAACTGGTTCCTGTTCTGGCTCGGGGCCTGGGGGGCGGTTCCATTGTGCCTGCTGACCCTGGGCAGTCTGGCGCCGGTCGGACTGGCATCGCTTGGCCAGTCTTTGATCCCCTGGTGTGTTGTGCAATCGATTTGGTTGTTTCCCAGGGCCGTTTGTCTGATGTCCCTTGTTCAAGTCTGGCGCCAACCCCAGCCTGCCTACCTGGGAGAATTGCTGGCGAGTGCTCCGGAGGCAGATCGACGACATTCCGCCGATCAGTTGTGGTGGCGTGACAACTGGCGGAATCCTGTGATGGCCGGTCTGTTTCTGGCGATGACGGCCTATTTCGACTTGCCCACCGGCCAACTTTTGGCTCCTGCGGGTCTGGCGTCGGCACCTGTGACGCTGTACACTCAAATGCACTACGGACGAAACTCGCTTCTGACTGCGATGACCCTGTTGGCGGTGGCCATTCCTTGGACGCTCGCTCTTTTCATATTGTTGGTGCTGCCGCGCGTGACAATTTGGCGACGCGGCCGCTCGATTCCGCCTGGCGGCTGGAGTCGGTCGAGGTAGACGCCTCGGGGCGGCGACTGCTCGGTCCGCTCAACCTGACTGTGCCGCGGGGAGTAACAGCCGTCCTGGGGCCGTCGGGGGCCGGTAAGACGACCCTCCTGAATTTGTTGACTGGTTTCTCGAGACCATCATCCGGGCAGGTACATCGAGACCGGTCCGTTGATCCTGCCCGTTTGACGACGTTCTGGTGTCCTCCGGATTTCGGGCTCTGGTCCGATTGTACGGTGCGCGATCACCTGGAGCGTGTCGTGCCCTCCGCAGGCATCTCCCATTCCCGTTTGGGAGACACGGGGGCGACCGGCCGTAAAGCGGAGATCGAGGAACTGCTCGGATGTTTTGGTCTGTTAGACAAATCGGATTGCTACCCGGATCTCCTTTCCCGAGGGGAACAGTCACGGCTGGCGGTGTGTCGAGCTGTTGCCAGCGATGCGGAGTTTCTCGTTTTGGACGAGCCCTTGGTACACCTGGAACCGCTGTTGCTTCGGGAGTTGTGGCGGACTGTCCTGCGCATTCGCCCGGGGAATCTGACGACCGTGTTTTCAACACATGAACCAGACCTGGTCCTGGCAGGTGCTCAGCATGCGATCTGTTTGGCAGGCGGGCAGGTCGAGTTCTCCGGACCGGTTCAGGATCTGTATCACTCCCCCCCGAGCGAGGCCTTGGCTTGGTACCTGGGGCCAGCGAATTGGGTTACTGAGGACGCTGCCCGCCAGTGGTTGGGCGAATCATTTCCCCAGGCCCGTGCGGTCCGTCCTCAGGAAGTCACGGTGACCACTGAGGAAGACGGGAATGCCTTGGTGAAAACCGTCGAGATACTAGGCGGGATGTCGGCTGTGGAACTGGTCAATCGCTCTTCCGGGCAGTCTCGACGATGGCTGGTTTCCGGCGCTCTCAGCCGCCTGCAGAGCGGAGCGTGGGTGAACCTGAGGCGTTGTTGGCACGCATTGTTGATTGCCTGGCTGCTTTGTTTGTCCGGGTGTGTGCGGACACCTGCCAATCCGACCCTGGTGGGTACCGAGATTGGAGAATGGGTTCTGCCCGCCGAGGGGATCCGGGTTCCGGGCCCCAGGGCCCTGCATGCGACCCGGGAGCGATTGTTGGTGCTGGACAATGTTGGCAGGGTTCTGGCGTACGGGTTTGACGGAACCTTGCAAAGCCAGTGGTGGATGCCTGAGTATTCCGTAGGGCGGCCCGAAAAGATCTGCGAATTGCCCGATGGCCGATTGGCGGTTGCGGACACTCACTATCACCGAGTGGTGTTGTTTCGCAGTGATGGCAGCCTCGAGGGAATGCTGGGGGGATATGGACTGGAGCCCGGGCAGTTCATTTTCCCTGTGGCAACTGCCTGTGATGCGGAAGGCAATCTGTATGTTTGCGAGTATGGGGGGAATGACCGGATCCAGAAATTCTCACCCGAGGGCCGGTTTTTGGTCAGCATGGGCGGCGCAGGGACCGGGCGGGGGCAGTTCCAGAGGCCAAGCGGAATGGTGATTTCGGGCGAACGGTTGTATGTCGTCGATGCCTTCAACAACCGCATTCAGGTTTTTTCTTGTGCGGGGGAGTTTTTGGAGGTCTTGGGGGAGCAGCTGTCGAATCCCCCGGATCTTGTCTACCCTTACGATGTGGCCCTGGGGCCCCAGTCTGACTTGTACGTCGTTGAGTATGGTGCCGGGCGGGTGACCCGGCTCGACCTGGCAGGCAGACTTTTGGGGCAGTCGGGGTCAGACGGAGGTTCGGTGGGGCGTTTCAAGACTCCGTGGGGCCTGACGGTGGATGCACGTGGTGTGGTTTATGTCGCGGATACCGGGAATCGCCGGATTGTGCAGTTGAAGTTCTGAGGGGAGCTGTTGTGAGCCGCAGTGGAGCCAAGGATACCGGAGAACCAGATTGGGTGGATGCTCTCCGCCGTCTCTGGTTCATGGTCTTCCCCCGTGCGCGACAGGTTGTGACCTGGCGGGATGCGGCTCAGTGCGTGCTGTTTTTGCTTGGCTTCGGGGCGTTGTGTCTGTTTCTGGATAGGGCACAACGGGTCCTCTTTGCCAATCCCTGGGGGTTTTTGCCGATCTTGGCCATTCCCTGGATCTGGTGGCAATGGCTGCAGGGCTACGCGGGACTCATCGGTTGGCGGCGAACACTGTCTTTATGGATTCGCATGTCTCTGGTGGGTTTGTTCGCGATCTTGTTGGCCGAGCCAAGGTCTGTAAAAAGCAGCACGGAATTGGCGGTGATGTATCTGCTCGATATCTCCGATTCGACCGGTGATCGACAGGTGAATCAGGCCCTGCGGTTCATCGCGGAAACAGCCTCGCGAAAGCCGAGGCAGGATTTGGCAGGATTGGTGATTTTCGGCAAAAACGCCGCGGTCGAGTTCCCCGCCCGCAAGCCCCTGGTGTTCGAGGGAAGTTCGATCACGCTCAACTCTCTGGTGGACCGTGATGCCACCAATATCGAGCAGGGGCTCTCGCTGGCATCCGCGATGTTACCGGAGGACAAGCTGGGACGGATTGTCCTGATCAGTGATGGAATCGAAACCGAAGGAAACCTGGCTCCGGTCATTGACGACCTCCAGTCGAGGGGCATTTCGATCGATGTTTTGCCTGTGGAATATGACATCCGGAATGAGGTCTGGCTGGAGCGTCTGGAACTTCCTCAATTCGTCAAACAGGGAGAGACCTATGAGGCGTCCGTGTTGTTGTCTGCCCTGTCGGCGGGAAAGGGGACGATCCGCCTGCAGGAGAATGGCAAACTGATTGCGGAGAAAGAGGTTGAATTCGAGTCGGGCAAGACCCGGGTCTCCTTTCCGATCTATTTGCGGAACGCGGGATATTACGAGTACTCAGCCGAAATTGTGGTTCCCGTGGGACGCGATACCCTTTCTCAAAACAACCGCGTGTTGAATTCCCTGTTTCTTGAGGGACAGGGTAAGGTGCTGGTGGTGCATGATCCGGCCGGAGACCCCCGCGATCGACAGGAAATTGTTCGGGCACTTCAGGATGGCCAGCGGATCGTTCAGATTCAGTCTGCCTATGAACTGTCCCGGGATCCTCTGGGACTGCTGGAATTCGACTGCATCCTCTTCTGCAATGTTCCCGCCGATGCGTTGGATGTTCCGCAGATGAGTGCCGTCCACGACGCCGTATTCACCAACGGAGTGGGCTTTATCATGGTGGGGGGGAATAACAGTTTTGGTCCCGGGGGATATCACCGGACCCTGATTGAAGATGCCCTCCCTGTGACGATGGATATTGATCAGAAGAAGGTTCTCCCCAAGGGGGCGCTGGTTCTCGTACTGCATACCTGCGAATTCCCGGAAGGTAACACCTGGGCCAAGCGAATCACCCGCGAGGCAATCAAGGTTTTGGGAGCCCAGGATGAGGTGGCTGCCATCGATTATGAGGCGAGTGAGAACTGGATCTTCAAACTCACTCCCGCGGCACAGTATGAGAAACTTTCGAAGCTGATCGAACAGGCCCAACCGGGGGACATGCCCTCGTTTGATCGCACGATGCAAATGGCGCTCGCGGAACTTGGCAAGAGTGATGCCGCCACAAAGCATGTCATTATCATCTCGGACGGCGACCCGCAGCCTCCTCCTCCGGCCGTGATTCAGAAATTTGTCGACAACCAGATTTCCGTCTCCACAGTGGCGATTTTTCCCCATGGAGGCATGGAAATCGGGTTGCTGAGAGAAGTCGCCAAGGCGACTGGAGGACGGTATTACTACCCATCGGATTCGAATGAGTTGCCTCGGATCTTCATCAAGGAGGCGAAGACTCTCAAACGAACGATGATTCAGCGCAAGACCGTGTTTCCTGAAATGCTCATGCCCAGCAGTGTGCTGAAGGGGATCGAGGCGCTGCCTGCCGTCGATGGCTATGTCCTGACCAGTCCCCGACAGGAGAAGGAGCAGTTGATCCTCCAGGTTCCCGGCGAATCAAACACGGAAACTGAGGGACCCGAGTACGATCCGCTCCTCGCGATCTGGCAGTATGGCTTGGGAAAAACCGCAGCCTTCACGGCCGACCTGTCTTCGAACTGGAGCGCAAAATGGACTGCCTGGGAGAGATACGATGCGTTCGTCCAGCAGTTGGTGACTGAGGTATCGCGCTCTCGGGAAAAATCGACGTTGCGAATGTGGACTTATCTGAATGGCTCCGAGGGAATCATCGGTGTCGAGGACTTCGCTGAGACAGAGTCGTTCCGAGAGCTTCGGGCACTGATCTCGGGACCCCAGGGACGTCGTCAGGAGGTCGGTCTGCGGCAGATTGGCCCTCGCCGTTATCAGGCGACCGTGCCCTTGTGGGGCAAGGGGCGGTATCACGTTGTCGCCGAACCTGTCGGCCAGGGGACAGCAAACGACCGTGCTTTTGGAGGGTTTATCATCCCGTATTCCCCCGAGTACCTGCGTTTCCGTTCGAATCCGTTGGTGCTCGACGAATTGAAGAACAAAACCTCCGGAAAGTCTCTCGATCTGGCAGGCGACATGTCTGCCGAAGCTGTGGCCGCGCAGGTGTTTCCTCCGGAAGAACAACGGGTTCCGCGACGCAGTTCCCAACCAATCGACGATTGGTTCCTGATTGCCCTGGCCTGCCTTGTCCCTCTGGATGTCGGAATCCGACGGGTGCAGGTTGATTTCCGCCAGGTCCTGTCGTGGTTGGGATTGGCCGGTCGTACGCAACCGTCGGGACAAACGATGGGGGCTCTCCTGGAAAGGAAAAGAGAGGTCGGCAGTCTCTTGTCCGGGATGTCTGGGGATCGGCCTTTTTCACAAACCGGGACTCGTCGTGACCCGGCTCCAATGGTCGGTGACAGTCCTCGTTCGACCTTCGACACTCCTCCGGGCAAATCCTCCCCGACGCCCCCGACTGGAGTTGAGACTGGTCATGATGGCGGCTCGACGACGGGACGTCTCCTCGAGTTGAAGCGTCGTCGACAGCAGAACAAGTGAGACGGCAGAACACGTGAGTGATGCAGCCCGCAACGGGTTGGTCATGGTCAACAGCGAGTACCCGGAGACTGCAGACAGCATGAGCGCGATCCCGACGACACTGGAATCCCCGCCACCGGAGGTCGAGGCGGCCCGTTTCAAGCAACAGTTTGCCGAGGCTCGCGAGGCAATTGGCCGCGTAATTGTTGGCCAGCAGCGGGTTGTCGAGGCGGTCCTCACCGCGGTTTTTTGTGGTGGCAACGTGCTGTTGGAGGGTGTCCCTGGCCTGGGCAAGACCGAACTGGTCAAGGCATTGTCCCGGGTTCTGGAGCTGGAGTTTCGCCGCATCCAGTTCACTCCCGATTTGATGCCCGCCGACATTATCGGGACCAACATCATGACCAGCGACGAAGGGGGACGCTATCGCTTTGAGTTCCGTCGCGGACCGATTTTCACCCAACTGCTGCTGGCCGACGAGATCAATCGGGCTTCTCCCAAAACGCAGTCGGCCCTGCTGGAAACCATGCAGGAAGGATCGGTGACCACGGGGGGAACCTGCTATCAGCTGGTACAGCCGTTCTTTGTGCTGGCGACGCAGAACCCGATTGAACAGGAGGGAACATATCCACTTCCGGAAGCCCAGTTGGATCGGTTTATGTTCAAGGTTGAAGTCCCATTTCTCAATCGTGCCGAACTGAATGAAGTCGTCAGTAGAACCATCTTGCGGAAGCATGTTGAACTGCCCCAATTGCTGACGGGGGGCAGGATTCTGGAGTTGAGATCGACTCTTGAGAAGGTCGTGGTGGCTGACCCGATGCGGGATTATGCGTGTCGATTGGTGCTGTCGACCCACCCAACCAGTGAATTCGCCGGAGAGCGCGTCAAGAGCTTCGTCCGCTGGGGAGCCAGCCCGCGGGCCGCACAGGCTCTGATCCGGGCCGCCCGGGTGAGGGCCTTGGCGGTGGGGCGTGTGCATGTGGCCTTCGAGGACATCCGGCACTTTGCACCAGAGGTGCTGCAGCACCGGATGCTGCTCAACTATGATGGACAGGCTGAAAACATCCGTGTTGCAGACTTGGTCTCGGAGGCCCTCGCAGCACTCCCCGAAACGCCGGTTTGATTCGCCTGTTGACAACCCTGATGGAACCACGACATGTCCCCGGCGAGCTCCCGCTTCACCAGCCTGTTGGAAAACAAGGTGTTGTCGCGTCTGGAGAAGATGCGTCTGAATCCGCTGCGGAGACTTACGAATCGGACCCGTGGCGAACATCAGTCGGGCAAGGGGGGGGCCAGCAACGATTTCGCAGACTATCGCGACTATGTTCCGGGGGACGATGTCAAGAATGTGGACTGGAACATCTTTGCCAGACTCGAACGCCCTTATGTCAAGCTGTATCGACATGAGGAGGATCTCCACGTCGTCCTGCTTCTCGATTCGTCAGCTTCCATGAGATTCGAAGGGAAATTCGATCGGGCGAAGCAACTGGCGGCAGCCCTGGGCACTCTGGGGCTGATGAATGTGGAGCGCGTCAGCGTCTATACCTGTCCGGCACGGGGTGAGGAACCGTTATTCCTGCCTCCCTGCACGGGCCGTGTCAGCAGGGGACGGTTGTTCGATTTTCTGGAACGACTGGAAGTCAAAGGAGACTGCCCATTCGAATCGGCAATCGATGGCATGTTGGCGAGGCATCGGGGACGCGGCGTGGTGATCCTGCTGTCCGACTTTCTGACATTTGGAGATCTCCAGAAGCCTTTCAACATGCTGTATAGCGCTGGATTGGAAGTCTCGGCAATCCAGATTCTGGGCCCGACAGAGATCAATCCGGAACTGACTGGCAATCTGCGCTTTGTTGACAGTGAGTCGGGACAGACTCTCGATGTCTCGAATGTTGGCGACCTGTTGTCGGTTTATCACGCTCATCGGCGGGCCCTCGAGGAGGAGGTGGCCACGATTTGCCGCCAGCGTTCCGGACGTTTCCTTTCGATTTCCTCCCAGTCGCCATTGGAGTCGGTCCTGTTTGACCTGTTGCGGCGGAAAGGATGGATCCGATGAACTGGGGTGGATTTCTGAATCCAGCAGCTGGCCTTTGGTTCCTGCTGGTCGGCCCTCTCGTGATCCTGTATTTCCTCAAGCTGCGACGGCCCCAATTGGAGGTTCCGTCCCTGGTCTTGTGGCGTTCGGTGATCAATGACAGTCGTGTGAATTCCCCATTTCAGAAGTTCAAACGAAATCTGCTTTTACTCTTGCAGTTGGCGCTTCTGAGTTGTCTGGTTCTGGCGGCGATGAGGCCGTTTTGGCGTGGAACCGCCGATCAGGCGCAGTACCTGCCGGTGTTGATTGATTGTTCGGCGAGCATGGCGGCACTTGACAAGCCGGGCGGAGAATCGCGACTGGACCTGGCGAAACAGGAGGTTGGACGATTGATCGACAACCTCTTGCCCGGTCAGCGGCTGGCGTTAATCGCTGTCGCCAACACGGCACGCAGCCTGTGTGATTTCTCCGACAATCCGAGGATCTTGCGGGCGGCACTCGACAAGCTGACCGTTCAGCATGCCCCCAGTCGTCTGGAAGATGGTCTCCGGATGGCGCAGGCCCTCGCTCTGACAAATCCGGTCGAAACCGTGTTGTTGTATACAGACGGAAATCTGCCAACTGTGGTCAGTTTTGATCTGCCTTTTGAGCTTTCATATCAGAAGCTCCCCTCGGGGGGGGCGAATGTTGGAATCACCGCAGTCAATGCCCAACGGAACCGTGACCGCTGGGATGTGTTTGTGCGGGTTGATTCGACCAGGAATTCGGCCCAGACCAGCACCGTCGAGTTTTTGAATTCGGGCAGGTTGGAGGCCAGTGAGCTGGTGACAGTCGATGGGTCTGGATCCCAGCGGGTCGTGTTCTCTGTGCCTGATGAGGGGGCCGCATCGCTGGAGGTTCGACTGAAGCCGGATGGTTTCGATTCGCTGAGCCTTGACAATCAGTCTTTTCTCGATTTGCCTCGGCAGCGCAACCTTCGTGTGTATTGCCCACTCAGCCTTGCAACCTATCGTCAGGCGATGCCCGAACAGGATGCCTTGGTGCTGTATCCGGATGATGACGGGAAGGGAAGTGCGACGGAATACGATCTGGTGATTACCGACCAGCCGGCGGATCTGTCGCTGAACGCGAGGATGGCACTTTCGATCGGTATCATTCCCGATGATTTGAAAGGCCTGATGGATACCACCACCCAGGTGGCTGAGATTGTCGATTGGCAGCGCAGTTCGCCGCTGTTGCAGTATGTGCAACTGCGTGATGTGCAACTGGGAGACGAGCCCCGCAAACTCGAGGGAGTCGAGGACAAGTCGTTCGAAATGGCGGGTTATGAGATCCTGGCCCAGGGAAAACGTGCTCCACTCGTGTTGCACCGAATTCGTCCGTCGCGCGATGACTATGTGATTTTGTTTCACACCGACCGCTCGACCTTGGTTTACCGGATTGGATTTCCCATCCTGGTCAAGAATGCACTGGAGGAGGCCCGGCGTATTGCAGGATTGTCTGAAGCCCGCAGTCAGCCTACGGGTGTTCTCGAGCCGAGACGCGTTGCTCCCGACAGCAGCTTCACGGTCACGGGCCCGGATGGAAGCCGGAGCGTTCATCGATCTTCGGCCGAGGGAGAACTGGCAGGAGTTGCCGTGCCGGTCATTGGGCGATATCTGCTCGACAGTGGCCAAGGCGACCCGGAAACGGTTGGGGTCAGTTTGCAGTCGGTGACGGAGACACAACTGGAAGGGGTCGACGCACTGCGGGTGAAGGAGGTTCGGGTGGCGGCGGCCACGGCCCGGTTGCAGACCGATCGGCCATTGTGGCATTGGTTGGCACTGCTGGGACTTTCGATCCTGTTGCTCGAATGGTTGCTGTTCCAGAAACGGCCCGCGGGAATGAGGGCTCCTGCGTGAGCAATCTCCCGAGAAGTTCCGGAGTCAAGAGATGTCAGGATCTGCCCGAATTGGACCGGCTGGGGTTGGCCCCCATGGTTGCCAGGGATGACTGTGGTGAGGGTCTTGGTCATCAGAGGATGAATTTTCAGCGGCAGGCCGGTAGTGGACAGGGGAGATAGCGATGCTGGTTGTGGATGTCAGAAACCTCTGGGTACGGTACGGCAACCTGGTGGCGGTGCGGGGAATCAATCTCACGATTCCCCAAGGTGAGGTGTTTGGGTTTATTGGCCCGAATGGAGCCGGGAAGTCGTCGACCATCAAGGTGTTGGCGACCCTCCTGAGGGATTTCGTAGGGAGGGTGCGAGTCAACGGTTTGGATGTCTTGACCAAGCCACAGCAGGTCAGAGAGCGGATTGGTTATGTCCCGGATTTTTTTGGTGTCTATGAAGACCTGACCGTTGAGGAGTATCTGCAGTTTTTTTCGGCTGCATACCAAATCGAAAGATCCCGGCGAAAATCGATCATCGGTGATGTCCTCGATTTGACCGACCTTCGTCATAAGCTCGACGCCCCTGTCGATGGGTTGTCCCGAGGAATGAAGCAGAGACTGTCTCTGGCAAGAGTGTTGTTGCACGATCCCGATCTTCTGTTGCTCGACGAGCCGGCCAGCGGTCTTGACCCCCGGGCGCGCATCGAGATGCGGGAACTCCTGAAAGCTCTCAAGGAAATGGGCAAGACTATCCTCATCTCCAGCCATATCCTGCATGAGTTGGCCCAGTTGTGTACCCGGATTGGCATTATTGAAGCGGGTAAACTGGTGGCCGAGGGATCGGTGAATGACATCTATCGTCAGCTCGGCTTGCTGAGGATCGTGCACGTCCAGGCGGCTGATCCTCTGGAGCCGCTTGCCGAGAAACTCCGGCAAGTGCGGGGGGTTGAGTCGGCTGAGGTTCAATTGGACCGTCTCGCCATTCGACTGCATGAGGACCAGACCTCGATTGAGGAACTGCACGGATACCTGGTCCAATTCGGAGCGAGATTGAGGATGTTTCAGCCCGAGGCCATGGATATGGAGACCGCATTCATGAAGCTCACTGAGGGCAAGACCGCATGACAATGCTGTCATTACCGAGCCTCTCCCTTAGGCCGGGGCTTGTCGATTGCCAGCCGGCTGATGCTGGCCCAATGAAGTGCCGCGGCGGACTGGACTCATGTCTGGGAATCACCGAACAGGGCGGGTGCTGCCATATTTCTGATGTGAGGCATCGGGAGATCGGATGATATCCACTTCTCAGCGCCGGTGCCGCCTCGTTACCCGTCGAAGTCGATTATGGGTTTCCCTGATCGTGTGGCTATTGGGATGGTGGGGGACTCCTGCCATCTGGGGGCTGGAGATCGCCCAGCAGAAGTGGGGCTTCGATGGACAGGTCAGGTCCGGGCAGTTCAACCTGCTGTCGGTTCAGCTGTCGAATCCGGGGACGATTCCTTTCGACGGCGAGATTCGGCTGGAACGGATCCAGGGATTTGACCTGGTGGATGCGCCGATCGTCGAGACGATCTATCTGGCTCCGGGGACTTCGCGGTGGATTCAGTTCTATCCATGGATTGACGAAGTTGGTTTCACAACCTGGAGACTGGTCTGGGGGACGGGGGCGAAGGAGCGTGGTCTTCTTGCCAGTCCGCGGGGCACCAAGGATCGACCCGCTCTTGTGGTCTTGGAGCAGTCGGGGCAGATCGTTCGGCCAAATGTGGGCACTGGTGGATTTGGGGAGGAATTGTTTCCCCGAAGTGTCACAGGCTGTTTCGGATTGGGCGGGGTCATTCTGGATCATGAGCCCCGCTGGAGTGAGTCTCAACAACAGGCTTTCATCGACTGGATTCGGCTCGGAGGTGAAGTGCATCTCACCCAGGGGGCCGCTGGCCGCTTTCCAGTTCTGACCGGCCTGCTTGCGGTTCTTGACCGACGAAGTGGAAGTGAATCTTTTGGGGCAGGGCGTATCCAGCAGCATGATCTGCCGCTCTCGGGGTTCGATCGGGAGACCATTCGTGACAGGATTCTGCAGACCAGCCGCTGGAAACGTGAGCGGTTTGAATTCCAAGACCAATCGGCGACTGGCTCCGAGCCAATTCCAGACGCCGGAGGCAACCTGTTCAGCAATCAGAATCTGGAGGTTGACGATCCAGTGCTTCGCAATTTGAAGCAGTTGACTCGCGCTCAGCACAGTTGGGTTTTGATACACTCCCTTTCGCTCCTCTTTCTCGTGCTGGTGTTTCCTGGAGTGTGGTGGTTGGGCCAGTCGCGTCGCGGCGATTACCGGTTGGTGTTTGGGACGTTGCTGGCGACAATCGCCTTGTTCAGCCTGACCTTCCTGTGGGTGGGAAGGCGGGGAGCGGGAGAGGCGACGCTGGTGGATTCACTCGTGTTGGCCGAACGCAGCGAGGCGGGGCGATTTCGCATCTCGGGCTGGTCGAATGTATTTGCCACGACGGGTGGCGATTATGAACTCAGGCATGAGGGTTCGGGGCGCATGTACTCCTCGGGTCAGTCTTCAGAAGGGATGCGCGGGATTATCCGGAGTGGGGCTGAGGCTGCCTTGATCGCCGATATGCCCCCATTTTCTTCCCGGACGCTGCTGTCCCGCATCGAGGCGACCGCCCCCGATGTCGATGCCCGGATCCGTCAGGTCCAGATTGGAGCCGGACAGGCGACACGGTATGAGTTTAAATCGGACCGCGTCGTGAACAAAAAGGTGCAGATGGTGCCAATTCTTCAGAACCTTGAGCTGGAACTGCCAGTCGCAGATGGGGGAATGAAACCGTTGGCGGCTTGGGCAGTGTTTCACCAGCAGGTCTATGCGCTCAATCTCTCTGATTCCCGGGAGGCGGCGGCTGTATCCGTCGCCAGTTGCCGCTCGGGAGGACAGCCGCTGCCGCAATTCTTCAGGGTTGAGGATGGATTCATGGGGACGCTGCCGAATTTTGGATCTTACGGATACGCGGCCGAGATGGATCGCAGAGCGGTTTATACCGACGGTGTCCGGATGATGATGCAGGCTGCTCTCGAGTTCCAGACAACTCGGGATGTGCTCGAGTTCGAGTTGCCAACGGATCGCATCCGTGTGTTCATCGAGACCGAGTTGCCCCGGCAGTTTTGGCTGCAGGGTGAGCGGCTTCCGAAGCAGCAGGGGCGGTGCCTGTTCCGTTTGGATATTCCTTTGGAGTTGAAACAGTGAGCCAGTCGGAACCGGCGGCCATCGAGGTGGTGAATCTCAGTCATGCGTTTGGATCGCGGTGGGCGGTACGAAATGCGAGTTTCGAAGTCCACCAGGGAGCGCTGCATGGGTTTGTAGGGCCGAACGGTGCGGGGAAGACCACGACGCTCAAGTCGATCTGTACGTTGCTGATTCCGCATTCAGGAACCATCCGGGTACTGGGGTTGGATGTCGTTGCCCAGACGAATGAGGTCCGCCGCCGGTTGGGATTCATGCCGGATCATTTCAGCATGTACCGCCGGATGACCGTGTTCGAGTATCTCGACTTCTTCGCGGCGGCGTATGGCATTCCCATGACGCAGCGAGACAAGGTGATTGACGAGGTACTGACCCTGACCGACATGGAGGGACGCCGGGAGGAACTCGTGGGAGGGCTGTCCCGAGGGATGCAGCAGCGGGTGGCACTGTCGAGGGTGCTGGTGAGTGATCCGGATGTTCTGCTGCTGGATGAGCCTGCCAGCGGACTGGATCCACGGGCCCGGATCGAACTGATGGAGATTCTTCGTGAGCTCAAACGGATGGGGAAGACCATCTTCATCAGTTCTCACATTCTGAGCGAGCTGGCCGAGCTTTGTGACTCGGTAACGATCATCGACGCTGGGCGGATCAAGTACAGCGGCTCGATTTCCGGGTTGCTGAAGCGACCGACCGAGCATGCCGGATTCCGCGTGGGAGTTGCTGCCGGGTCTCCCGATCTGACGGAACGGATCTCGTCTCTGCCCGGCGTGCTGCAGGCGACGCGGATCGACTCCGGCAACGAATATCGGGTCGAGATGGAGGCGCGACCGGATTCCGGGAACCGACTGCTGCAGGGATTGATTGGTCAGGGGGTCGTTGTGAGTTCGTTCGGTGAGGATCGACGGCACCTCAATGAGGCCTTTATGGACCTGACAACCGGAGGGGTTGGCTGATGTTGACCGGCACCCTGGCCCTGCTCCATCGGGCCCTGCGTCTCGACTCGCGGCTCTTGTCGGCGCATCTCTTTCGATTCGGCTTTGCCTTGCTGATGTATTTCAGCCTGATCATCGCCCAGATGCAGAGTTATGGTTTGGCCTCCGCGCCCGGTCTGAGACTCTTCGAGTCCATGATGACGCTGAATGTCATTCTCATCATATTGGCTGGGATCAGTTTCTTTGCCACCGCCATCACCGAAGAGAAAGAGGAAGAGACTCTGGGTTTGTTGAAGATGGCGGGCCTCAACCCGCTGGGGTTGCTGCTGGGCAAGTCGACCAGCCGGCTGATCAACACGCTGCTGCTGCTGGGGGTGCAGTTTCCGTTCACTCTGCTGGCTGTGACCCTGGGGGGGGCAACGGCCACCCAGATTCTCGCGGGTTATGCGGCTCTTGCAGCCTTTCTGGTTCTGACAGCGAATGTGGGACTGCTGGCCTCTGTGGCTTTGCGTCGAGGCGGGACCGCCTCCTGGGCCGTGTCATTGTTTTTTCTCATCTACTTTTTGGCCCGGCCCCTGCTGGACGGTCTGACCCAAACGCAGTGGATTTCCGCGCCGCCCGGCAGCCAGGCGGACCAGATCATCAAGGCGGTGGGGCAGAGTTCCGTCTGGACCCGTCTTCAGGAGATCTTTTCGACGGGCTTCGCCGGTCCCATCCTGGGACTGCAGTTCTGGTCGAACTGCGGTCTGGCGGTGGTGACGTTCCTCGTCGCGTGGGGCAGCTTCAACTATTTCACGAATCCGCGACGGATGGGAGCTGCCACACCAAACCTGGCGGACCACCTGCTGCGGCTGTTTGGCAGCAAGCGGCCCCGACCCCGCAGCCATCCGGTGATGTGGAAGGAATACCAGTTTGTGACGGGCGGTTCCCGATTCCTGATCGCGAGGTTCTGTTGTTACATGCTGTTTATGATTCTGGGGCTGCTCGCAGGCATCTTCTGGGCTCAAACCAGATTGGACGAAACCGCTCAGGTGATCTCGGTGATCGTCCTGGCGCTGGTCATCATCGAAGCCTGTTTTTATGCCTCCCGACTGTTGCACGACGAATGGCGGGAGCACACCCTGCCCATGCTGCTGATGTTGCCGATTCCCGTGCACCGCATCCTGCTGACAAAGCTGGCAGGATGTGTTCCTGCGCTGCTTCCAGGAATCTCCTGCCTGGTCATTTCACTCTGCTTTTGGGAGGAGGGATTGGAATACCTGTGGGATACCCTGTTTCTCCCCAGTCACTGGATGTTTTTGATTCTCTTTGTCCTCATGCTGACGCTCACGATGTTCTTTTCGCTGGTCGTACGATGGGGCGCCCTTCCGCTCGCGTTCGCGGTGATGCTGTTTGCCTCGACTTTTGCCGGCTGCTGCTTTGTGCCGGCCTTCACGACTGTGATGGGCACTTCAGGAGAGAGCATCGTTGGGCGTGAGGCGGCTTGTGCCGTAATTGACGCCATTCTGGTTCTGTTGATCCTGGCACTGCAGTTTGACATCCAGCGACGACTCGAGATTGCCGCAGCGCAGTAGCGCGGAGAAGTTACCGCGTGGCCGACGTCTCTTCGCTGGCGGCCGAGGCCCGCATGTCGAGACTTCCAAACACCTCATCACGGCCCCGCAAGACCCGAAACCGCAGTTGGGCAGAATCATTCGAGGCTTTGTTGAGGATGTATTCGAGATCCTTCAGGGACTTGGTTTCGAACTCGTGAAGCCCCACCAGGATGTCTCCCTTCCGGATTCCGTTTTGATAGGCCGGGCTGTTGCCCCGCACATCCACGATCCGCATTCCGCCATTGTAGCGCTCGCGGACCAGACGGGATTCGACGTCGGTCGTGGGGGCCAGCTTCAGCCCCAACAGCCGCCAACTGCGACCGGAAATCGAGTCTTCCGGATTCACGGCCCGGGTCTTGCCCGAATTGATGGGCCGGCGGGCGATTGAAGCGGTGCGTCCCTCGAAGCGGGCGGGAGACAGAGTGAGGGTCAGCGGGGACCCACCTCGAGTGACAACCACAGGGACTGGTTTGCCTGCGGGGACCTGAAGCAGGCTCCGTTCGAGATCGACGCCATCTTCGATCCGCAGGCTGCCAACCTGTAGGACGATGTCGTTTTCCTGCAGCCCCGCTGTCGCCGCCGGACTCCCCGATTCGCAGCCAACCACCTGCAGGTACCGCTGGCGGGGCGTCTTGATGTCCCGTGTCAGCACGCCATGCCAGGTCTGGCTGCGGCGTCGGATGTCAAGCAACTGGGCAGCGTAGTTTCGGGCGTCGTCAATCTTGATCGCAAAACCGATCTTCTGGGCATTGGCGCGAATCGCGACATTGATGGCAATCACCTCGCCGTCCAGATTGATCAAAGGCCCCCCGCTGTTCCCCGGATTGATTGCGGCATCCGTCTGCAGGAGATTGCGATACGACTGATTCTCGGCCTCGACATCCCGGACAAGCGAGCTGACGATTCCGACGGTCACGGTGTGTTCGTATCCCAGCGCATTCCCGATCGCGATGACCGTCTCGCCGAGGCGGAGATCCGAAGAGGTTCCCAGCGGTGACACGGGGAGGGGTTGGGGGGCGTCAATCTTGACGATCGCCAGATCATGCACGGGATCGACATCAACGATCGAGGCGTCGTAGCTGGCCCCGTCGTGGAGGGTCGCCCGCAAGGTCTCAACCCGAGCCACGACATGGTGGTTCGTCAGAATGAAACCGCGCTCATCGATGATGATGCCAGTCCCCATTCCGTTGAGCTTCTTTTCGGTTCCGGTCTCGAAATGGGAGTCCCGGCTGTGCTGGGTCCGCTCGCTGTGGATATTGACCACCGACGACTGGGCACGTTCGACCGCGCGAACGATGGGGGTCTGTCGGATGTCCGAGGCTCGGGCCACAGGAATGGCCAGCACGAGGGACAGAGTCAGGGGCAGCAGGCGGAACTTGTGAACGGCGGTCAACATTCCGGGCTCTTTCACGTCTCCCGGGGACGGCCGAGTGCAGGCCCATCCCTGGCAGCCTTGGTGTGAATCGAATCCTTCTCCACAGAACCACACTGCGCGGTTGCAGCGGTTCGCCTGCTGAGATCGTCAGCCCCTCGGAAAACGCTTGAAACACCGGGCCGGTTCGTGCACAGCTTGCCCAGAGCGAACGTGATTCGGGATGTGCGGGTTGTGTGGTGAAACCCCTCGATCGACCGGGGCAAAAGCAGTTGGAATTCCGGATTGAACTGGAGTTGGCCGAACCCCGCTCTCGCGAGCTGACAGGTCGAGGGGATCCCGGTGCAGAATCAGTTCCACCAATCGTCACAGAGTGAACCCGGGTCCCGGTGGATCCGGTACCCGACGCAAGGGCCGCGTAGCCGTCAAAGTTTGACTGACTGTCAGGCAACGACCGAGCGGATCTCCCCGTCGGAATCGCGAAAGGTGTGTGCGCTCAGACAGACCTTCTCCGCACTCAGGCTGGAAAACCGGATGGTGATTGGGTCACACTGCCTCGCCCCAGAATTGCCCCCCCAAAGGGCTCGCCGAATTGTCAAAGATCTGTGTCCGCCGAGCGCGTCGCATCAGCCGTCAACTTCTCGCAGGCTTCCAACCGGGACCTCAGGTCGCGCACGGCACCATCCAGGAACGCCAGCCGGTTCGACTTCAGTCGCGACTCCAATTCCTTGAGGAGGGTGTGCGCTTGTGCGGTATTGCCCCGCCCAAGGTGCCATTCAATCCATAAAATCGCGAGGTGGCAGTCCCCTGGCAGATGTCTCTCGGCCGCCTCCAGCAACGGGAGTGCCGCATTGGGGCTTCCGTCCTCGACAGCCACCGCCGCATCCGCAATCTCCAGCAGGCCGGTGGGCGGCATGCGAGACTTGGCCGCCTCGAGGACCTCACGGGCCGCCTCTCGCTTGCTCATTCGCAACAGGGCAATCACCTGACGGAAGGGGCCGATGGGATCGAGCGGCAGCAGTTCAGTCAGTCGGGCACCGGATTGCTCGGAGAGTGAATGGCTTCCCGCATCGAACTGCAAGGCGGCCAGCGACATCCAGGCCGCTGGGAAGTCCGGTACCGACTGCGTCAGAGACTCCAATCGTTCCACCGCCTGTTGTCGTTGCCCTGAAAGGGCGAGTGCCAGCGCCGCCGCATTTTGCAGCGCGGGGTTGCTCTGCTGTCTTGCCGGGGCCGCATCAAACTCCTGGACGACCGCAGCGTAGTCCCCCCGAATGAACAGCATGTTGATCCGGTGTTGCAACCGCGCTTTTCGCAACCACTGAATGAGCCAGGTTCCCATCCAAACGACCAGCAGGCAGATCCCCAGCGGGGCTGCCATGTCGCTGGCGGGATGACTCAACCAGTCTGGAAGCCGAATCAGAAAGATGGCCACCGCCGGCAGCCAGAGTGCCCAGCCGATTTTTCTGATCCAGTGGACGGGGTTGATGGAGAAACGTCGGGCCTGCAAACGACGGGCTGCCTGACGCCGCAGTTGGTAAGTCGCGACAAGCGTCAGCAGCAGCGGCCCCGTGGCCAAGGCACACCAGACAATCACCACCACGTGGATACTCTGCGGCGAACTTTGCAGCTGCCACCCGCCCCATGTCAGAGAACCGAGCCAGAGGGCGAACATCAGCCACCCCAGACATCGGATCCGACGAACCTGAGATTCCTCAGCCGACGACAATGTTTCCCCGGCGAGAGACTGCAGGCGGGCGATGCGGCTCACCAGCGGAGGATGTGTGGCCGAGGCGTAGAACAGGTCCGAGAGCCAGCCGTCGTTCGGAATGGGCAGCAGAGCATGAATCTTCTCCAGTGCCGAAATCATCGCCTGCGGGTTCACCGCGAGGGCGGCGCGTCGATCGCAGTCGAATTCCAGCGGACGTGAGACCAGCCGATTCAACCCGACGAAGACCAGCAGGCCCACTCCCCACGCCACCCCCAGTCCCCACGTTGATCCGAGGCAGGCGGCAACGCCAGCCAAGGGAATCAAAGGAGCGTAGTACCACAACGACCGGTTGGCGAGGTGACCCAGTTCATGGGCCAGAATCGCATCGGCCTCAACAGCCGATAACCGGTTGAGAATCCCATCGGTGATCACCACCTGGGGGGCCGCCAGGCAGCCGGCAAACGCCAATGCCAACTGGTTGTCGGTCGCCGACCGCCACAGCCTGACTTTGGGAGGGGAAATTCCCACGCGGTTCGACAGATGGTCGACACGTGCGAGAACGTCGGGATCGTCCACCAGAGGGAGGGGGTGCTTGTCGGGAAGTTGAATGGGAGGCCGCAAATAGGTGCTCAGTACGATCGCCGACAAAAAAGTCCCTGTTCCGAGCACAATCCAGAGTTCGGGGGATGGATCGTCGAGCAATCCCCACCAGAACGAAGCGAGGATTGGGCAGAGACACATCGCCGCCAGGATTGCCGCGACGATCCCCAGACGTGCGTGGGACCCATTCACATCCCGGGTCGCCTGTGCTCCTGTCGACAGCAGGACAAGCCATAGCAGCCCCCAGCCCATGAAGAGCAATGGGAGCAATGGTGCCTTTTTCCACGTGCTGCCAAGAGAACCCAGCACTGTCCGGAGGGAGAACAGCAGACTGGAGGGGCCACTTCCATCGCCCGTAAATGGAGCGGCTGCGGCAGACAATTCCACTTTCGGGATCGGAGCCTTCCGCCTTTCCGCGAGGCGGGCCCGCAGCACGAGCGCCTCCGGCTGATTCGGCACCAGTTGCAGCGCCTCGTAGACATCATCACCGGCCGCCGTGAGGTTTCCCAATTCCCGGTGGATCCAGGCCCGCACGGTCAACTGTGCGGCGAATTCGCGAACGCCGGAACCGTTTGGTGGAAGTGCTCGTCGTTTTTCAGCCGACAGTTCCTGATTGAGCCGTGTCAGATGTTTGAGTAGTCCCTGTTCGCCTGGCGACAAAACCTCGTCTGCGTCCTCGCGGTCGATCTCGGGGGCCGACTCCGGGCTGATCTGTTCCTGCGCCACGCTGCGCGCCGGGATCACGCACCAGAGTGAGGTGCAGATCACCAGCAGAGCAACCCATCGCCTCCACCGTGCGGAGTGCAGGATCAGGGCGGGGAGAAGTACTTCTTGACGATCCATGCGGGTTGCCATTGGTCGGGGTGCCGCGGTTCCGAGGTCAGATCGATGGGCCTGGGTGTCTGGTTTGTTTCGGGAATGGTCACCCGGTCGCCGACCTGCGTCTGCCAGCGAGTCATCAGCGACTTCAGGCGGATCAGCGTCGCCGAATGTCCGGGTTGCTCCGCGAGATTCACCCGTTCCTCCGGATCCCTTTCGAGATCGAAGAGCTGCAGATGGGTTTGTTCCGGGTACGCAATCAATTTCCAGCGCTGGTCCCGCACAGCGCGCTGCACGGCCTGGTAGGGCAAAAAGACCGAATCTCGCACTTCGCTCCGCTCCCTCGTCCAGAGCGGCCGCAGGCTGTGGCCGTCGAGATCGTCGGGGGCAGTCACTCCGCAAACCTCACACAGGGTCGGAAACAGATCGAGCAGGTACGTGAAGGCGAAGGTCGACTGCCCTTGCGGCACACCCGGCCCGGCGATGACCAGCGGCGTCCGCAGGCTGTGCTCGAAAACACTTTGTTTCCCCAGCAGTCCATGGCTTCCCAGGGCCAGGCCATTGTCGGCGGCATAGACCACGATGGTGTTGTTGGCCTGGCCGCTGGCTTCGAGGGCGGCCAAAACCCGGCCAATCTGTTGGTCCATGTGCGAGATCAGCCCGTAATACTCGGCGAGCTGGTCCCGGATGACCGTTTCGGTGCGCGGCCACGCCGCCAGCACCTCATCCCGTCCGCGGACAAACCCGTTGTCAAACGGGAATTGTGGGGCGAAATTCGAGGGGAGCGGAGGAGGTCGGCGGGCGTACTTCTCCCGGAACTCGTCGGGGGGCTGGCGGGGATCATGCGGCGCTGTAAACGCTACATAGCAGAAAAAGGGGTGCGACCGATCGTGGGTCTGCAGAAAGTCGATGGCGGTATCGGCGAACAACTCGGTCGAAAACTGCGTCGCGATTTCAGACTTCGTCCAGCCCCCCGCTGCGTCTCGTGAGCGGACTGGTACCTGCGTGTGATCACTCATGCCCCCGAACATGATATTGCGCGCCTGTTGAAATCCCCGGGCGCACGACGCCTCGCCGTTGTGCCATTTTCCGGTGGCGAATGTCGCATATCCCTGCTCGCCGAGGATCTCGGGCAGCAGCCGCGAGCCCCCCATGGTCGGGGCGTCGATCCGGAACCAGGTTTTTCCTGTCATCAGCATCGCCCGGCTCGGGACGCAGACCGCGCCATTGTTGCTGCCGAAAGTGTAATTCCGGCGGAAGCTGAATCCCCGGTTTACCAACGCGTCGAGATGCGGCGTGTCGATGTGGGGATTGCCGTGGGCGGCGATTGTGTCGGCTCGCTGGTCGTCGGCGAACAGGAACAGAATATTGGGCCGTTCCGCGGCGGCGCCACGTGACATGGCCGTCTGCGTCAGCACCAGCAACGTGAACCAGACTCTCCACCCGGTGGAACCCATGCCGTTCTCATTTTCCGTCAGCGAATCTTTTGGTCGGGAAGCTGGGGCTTGATTCCCTCGTCGAGGGGCATCTGGTCGGTCTCGGCCGTGAGCCCTTCCTTGGCCAGCAACGCTTCCAGTTGAGTCTGCAATTCGGCCCGCCTGGCGGCATATCGCGGGTCGTCCGCCAGGTTGTTCCGTTCTTCCGGGTCCTGTGCGAGGTTGTACATTTCCGCACGGTGCCGGTCGGGATTCGCATCTCCGTGCGGGTAGCGAATGAACTTCCAGTCGGACGTGCGAATGCCCCGCACATTCGGGGTGTAGGGAAACTGTTTCTCGTAGTTGTACGCATAAAACCACGCCCGCCGCCATTCGGGGTCGCCCCCATTCACCAGGCGGCACCACGATCGTCCCGCGATCTCGGCCAGGGGCTCAGCCCCGCAAAGTTCGAGAACTGAAGGTGCCAAATCCACGGTCAACACCTGCTCTTGTGCGACCACCCCGCGCGGCAGCCCCGGACCACTCGCAATCAGCGGGATCCGGATGCTGGGTTCATGCATCGTCCGCTTGTCGACCATGCCATGCTCACCCTGCAGCAGGCCATTGTCGCCCGAGAAGATCACGAGCGTGTTGTCGAGTTGCCCTGACTCCCGCAGGAAATCGAGCAGACGGCCGACACTGTCGTCGACGCTCAGCACGGTCCCCCAGTAAGCGTGCACCATGTTCCCGAAATCCCGAACCGCCTCGGGGCGCCGGTCGGGAAACTTCTTGCGCCACTCAAACAGCGGACCATAGATCCCATGCCAGGTGTCGAGACGCTGCGTGATCCAGCCCGGTTGATCTCCCAACTCAAAGGCACTCGCAGGGTAGGGGACCGCGATCTGGTCGAAGGTGTGCGCGTATTTCTCCTCCGGCTGGTAGAACGAATGCGGGGCTTTGTGACCGAGACAGAGGGCCCACGGCTCGCCGCGCGGCTGATCCCCCAGCCATTCGAGCGCCAGGTCCGTGACGACAGTCGTGTAGTACCCTGGCTTTTTCACCCGGCTGGCTCCGTTCAGGTTCCACTCGGTGTCGAAGTACTTTCCCTGCCCACGATGCGTGACAAACCAGTCAAATCCGGGGCGAGGTTCATCGTTGTCCTCTCCCATGTGCCATTTGCCCAGGTAGGCCGTCCGGTATCCGGCGGACCTCAGCCGGGCGGGCCAGTGGACCATCTGCGGTGGAAGTTCGGTGAAATTGTCCCGCACCCCGTGACGATGGGCATAATGGCCGGTCAATAATGAGGCGCGGCTGGGGGAGCAGAGCGAGGTGGTGCAGAACGCATTGGCAAACCGCACCCCGCGTTTTGCCAACGAGTCAATCGCCGGTGTGCGCACCTGCGGCGATCCATAACAGCCCAGCGCGTCGGTCCGCAGATCATCGCAGAGGATGAACAACACATTCGGGCGTTCGGCTGCGGAAAGCTTTTGGCACCAACCCAGCAGTACGGCTGACAGACAGAAGAGCGACCAGCTCTTTTGGATCAACACGCGGCAGCGTCCCATCACTCGCTTCCCCGGCAGGGCCTCAGTTCCTGGTGTCCAGTGACATCGCAGACCTTGATTGTATCCGGATGTTTACCAGAAGTGAACTGGAGGTGCCGGAGCGTCTACAACTTCGGCCCAGAGTGTGCGGGATTGGTTCCCGGGAGGGGGGGGACGTCGGGGCTGTGATGCGGCCAGTCATGCTGGTATTCGACCTGCACCAGATAAAGCCCCTCCGCCGGGGCGGTCGCACCCGCCAGATTGCGGTCCTGAGCGGCGAGGATGCGGGCGACATCGGCGGAAGTCCAGCGTCCGCGTCCCACATTCACCAACGTCCCTGTGATGCTCCGGACCATGTTGTAAAGGAACCCGTCCGCCGCGATCTCAAGGCAGACGAGCGAGTTATCGCGAGGCTCGGTGGATGGTGGTGACTCAGCCCGGGGAACAGCGTACGGCCGCCAGGGATCCCACAGGGGTTGGCGGAACAGGTTCAGCTCATGGATGGTGCGGACACTGGTGGTCTTGTTGGGCCACTCCGTTTCAAAGCAGCGGAAGTCGTGCGTGCCCAGCAGGTGGTGTGCGGCGGCCTGCATCGCCTCCACATCGAGGCGCCGCCTGAGCCACCAGCAGCGGTTTCGCAAAAAGGGAACGGGTTGAGCCGCGTTGTGAATCAGGTACCGGTAGCGTTTCCAGCGGGCGGCGAAGGTGGCATGGAACTCCGGCGGAGCCTCCCACGACTGCAACAGCTGGATTTCGCACGGCAGATGGGTCTGCAGTGCCGCCGCGAATTGCGTGGGAGGAATCGGGCTGCTGCTGTAGAAGTTGGCGACCTGTCCCAGGGCATGCACGCCCGAGTCGGTCCGTCCCGCGGAATACACGATGACCGACTCTCCGGTCAGCTTGCGAATGGCAGTTTGCAGGGCGGCCTGAATCGTCGGGCCATTGGGCTGCACCTGCCAGCCGCAGAAGGGAGTCCCGTCGTAGGCCAACCGCAGTGCAATGTTGCGACCCGGGGGGATCTGTCGGGAGGATCCTCCGCGACCCGGCGACGTCAGTTCCATTGCGGATTCGCAATCCCGCCGGGAACGGCGGGATTCAATTGCTGGTATTCGTCGACCGCCCGCTGCCAGAGGGAATACACATCGGAGCTGAAGACATGCTCGAGGCGGGCTGGCAAGACCATCCAGTCCTTTCGGCGCAGTTCCCGTTCCAGTTGGCGCGGACCCCAGCCGGCGCAGCCCAGAAACATGCGGAACCGCACGTTGTCGTGGTCGTCGGCCAACTGGTCGAGAATCGACCGGAAGTCATCGGGGCCGGCCCCCAGGAAGAGCCCAGGCAAAACCTCATTGTCGTCGTTCCGCAGTCCATCGAAGCTGTGCAGCACAAACAGGGCCTGTAGCTCGACCGGGCCGCCGCGGAAGATCAGATCCCCCCGATCGGGGATCTCGACATAGGACGACAGAACGTCCACCACCTTGTTGCGTGTGGGACAGTTCAGCACCACCCCCATCGCCCCGTCCTGGTTGTGCTCGAGAATGAGCACAACCGACTGGAAAAAGTTCGGATCACGCAGACGGCGTCCGGCAATCAGCAGGTGGGAACGCAAAGACTTGGGCATTTTCTAGGGCCCGCTGAAACGGCCCGCGGTTCTGTCAGGCCGCCTCGGGACGGGCCTCGGACTTGCGCTTCGCCGGCACCGGGTTCTCACCAAACCGGTTCATGAACCACAGCACCAGCGGGCTGGCGATGTAGACCGTGCTGTAAGTACCGGCGATCGCTCCGATCACCATGCAGAACGCGAAGCCATGGATCCCCTCACCCCCCAGGGCGTACAGGATGATCACGGTCAGCAGCACGGTCAGGGCGGTCAGAATCGTCCGGCTCAGGGTCTGGTTGACAGTCTCGTTGATCATCTCCTTCGTAATTTCCGGATTCTTGCCGCGGACTTCCCGCAGGCGGTCGAAGATCACGATGGTGTCGTTGATCGAGTACCCGACGATTGTCAGGAAGGCGGCGATCATCGGCATGTTGATCTTGAAGTCGGTCAGTTGGAACAGACCGGCGATCGGAGTGCGTGACAGGTACGAGCAGATCGCAACCATCGCCAGAGTGACCAGCACATCGTGCGCCAGGGCGACCACGGCGGCGAGACCGAAGATGATGTTGTCAAACCGGAACCAGACATAGGCGACGATCGCAATCAGGCTGGCGAGGATCGCCATCAGAGCCGACCACTTCGCCTCGTCGGCCACCGAGCTCTCAAAGCTGGTCACCTCATCGAACACCGGTTCGTTGTTCATCTCGGTGGCGATCGCCGAGAGCGTCCCCCGCAGATCCTCCGGGCTCACGACCTTGCTGACCTTCAACTCAATGTCCGAGTAGGTCTTCGAGCGGTTGCCCGTCGTCTGCAGTCCACTCCCCGACTTTCCTTCGAGGGCCAGTAGCGAATCGCTGCGGCCATACTTCGAGCCGCTGCCGCCTTCCTCGGCCGGAATGGCCGACAGCTTCCGCTCAATCAGGTTGGCGAGAGTCGCCGGGGCGATTTCCGAGGCCCGAGTCGGTTTCCCCGAGGGATCGGCGAACGACAGTGTCACACGCTGACCACCCGCGAACTCATCTGCAGACGTGGCATTCACCTCGTCGTCCGGTTTGGCGGCGGCGGCGATCTCGGCGAAATCCCCGAGCTTCATCGTCCGGCGTACCAATTCGCCCTGGAAAGCCGAACTGACTTTCTGCTCGATCTCCGGGACCGGCAGCATGACGTCGGTCTCACTGGCCAGCCGGAACCGGAAGAACGTTCCCGCCGGAATGTCGGCCGATGGGCTCAATTCTTCCACCGTGATGTTCTTGGTCCCGAAAGCCGCTTCCAGCCGCTCGCGGACATTGTCGGTCTGCTGGGGCTTCTCGAACTGCATGGTGACCGAAGTCCCTCCCATGAAGTCGATGTCGTAGTTGCGCGTTCCGCGGGCGAAGAAGCAGCCCAATCCCACAAGAATCAGGGCCAGGGAGGCGAGAATGGCGATGTTCTGCTTGCCGACGAAGTCGATATTCGTCTTGCCAATCGCGTTCATGAAGTTGACCTTGGTCAGCACCCGCGAACGCTCAAGAATGTTGAACAGCAGCCGGCTGCAGTAGACCGCGGTGTAGAGGTTGACCACCAGGCCGATGAACAGCGAGATGGCGAAGCCCTTCACCTGCTCGGTGCCGATCACGTACAGGATCAAGGCGGTCAACAGGGTGGTAATGTTCGAGTCGAAGATCGCCACGAACGCCTTGTCGAACCCGTTGTGGATTGCCATCCGCAAACTGGCTCCGCGTTCAAGTTCCTCCCGCATCCGTTCGTAAATGAGCACGTTCGCATCAACTGCCATGCCGGCACTCAAGACCAGCCCCGCGAGGCCCGGCAGAGTGAAGGCCGCCTTCAGATAAACCATGGCTGCGACGATGAACAGCAGGTTCATCAGCAGGGCGATGTTCGCGATGATCCCGGCAGTCCGGTAGTAGACCGCCATGAAGACCAAAACCACCAGCGACGACACAATCAAGGCGAGGCGCCCCTTCGACTGCACGTCGGCCCCGAGAGTCGGGCTGATCGTGAACTCGCTGATCGGTTCGCTCTTGAGCGGCACGGGCAGGGCCCCGGCGTTGAGAACGTTCACATATTTCTGGACCTCGTCGAGGGTGAAGCGGTCACTCTCGATGATTCCCTGACGGTCAATGGGCGAGTTGATCGAGGGCGCGGTCTGGACTTCACCATTCAGCAGCACCGCCAGACGCCGCCGGGAACCATCCTGTCGGGGAGCGTTGCGCGAGGTCAGACTGTAGAACCGGTAACCCCCTTCGAGATTGAAGCGGAAGCCGACAGCCGGGCCGCCCCCGGAATTCGCCGTCGTCACCTCGGCCCGTTGCAGGAAGTGACCAGTGACCCGCCGGTCTTCCGGTTCGTACACCACCAGGATCTCATTGAAGCCCCGGGGGAGTCCCGCAATCTGCCGCACAGCGATTTCCGGATCTCCATCAAATTCGGTATTGGGGATCTGGCGTCCCCGGGCATCGGTCGCCGGAGCGATCGGCACCCACTGCGCCTCGAGTTGGCCGAACGGAACTTTCTTGGCGGGGTTGCCCAGGGCCTGACGAATCAATTCTCCGTGATCCCGCTGGTTCGCCAGAATCGCGAACTCGAGGCTTCCCAGTTCGGTGATTTCCTGCTTGATCTGCTCAACCACCGCCTGGTCCGCACCGGGCAGGATGATCTCGATCCGCTTCTCACCCACCCGACGGATGACAATTTCCTTGGTGCCGTTGGGGTTTACCCGTTTCATCACGGCCCCCACCATGCGGTCCATCAGGCCGCTGTCGACAGTGACTTCATCACCGCCGCCATCCCGGTCAGCCACTTCGTAGATCAGGTTGGTTCCACCCGCCAGGTCAATCCCGAAGCTGAGGGCCTGACGCCAGCGGGAAGGGTCGAATGAGATCCGATTGACCACCTCGACGGGAGCCGCCTCGGCCTTCTCATCCGCCTTGCCTTTCTTCCTGGCCGCGACAGCGGGATCCAGGAACAGCCACTTGCCCCCCTTGTATTCCATGTCATCGAGAGTCAGATCGACCCGTTTGACCGGAGTCCCCGATCCTTTTTCGACCGCGCTCACGGCCCCGGTCGCGGCATCGGACGTCTCTTCAACCTGGTCGATCGAAATCCACTTCAGGTCCGCAACGCTCTGGTAGGCATAGCGGTCGCGCTGGATCATACGCGAGAGGAACGGCAACACAGCCGCCGCGATGAAAAACAGCACCCAGCCGAGCCGGAACGTGAATTCCCGCACCCGCAGCGAACTGCAGATCAGGTGCGCCAACCCAAATGGCAGCACCAGCAGGAACAAGAAGTAGAGGAAAAACTCGAAGTTCTGGGTCAAAAAGGTCATCGAAATTCCGTCCTGACTGTCCTGACTAACTTGGGCAGGCCGGCTGGCCTGCCCCGGGGGTCCCACCCCTCTCGTGTTCCGCAATTCGTTCGGCCATCGCCCGCGGGGTCGACAGCTTCCGCTCTGGGAACCGGCGGATCGCGCCGGTTCCGCGTTCATCAACTCTTGTTGGACACGACCGCCTGAATCGCCGATCGCAGCACCCGCACCCGGGTGTTGTCTGCGATTTTCAAGGTCACTTCCTTGCGGTCTTCCGTCAGGCTGACCACGGTCCCAATGAGACCTCCAATGGTCACCACCTCGTCATCCTTCTTCAGCTTCTCCAGCTGCGCCTGGCGATTCGCCGCTTCGCGTTGCTGCGGGCGAATCACCAACAAATAGAAAATCCCCAGCAGCAACAACATCGGGGTGAACGTGGCGATCAATTCCGCCAATCCTCCCGGAGCCGGCGCCGCCGCATCAGCCAGAGTCCACATCATCATGGGTTCTCGTCAGTTCCCTTCCGTCTCATTGTCTCTCTCGATGCCCCCACACACGTTGGCCCTCTCACCCGCTCGGGGTGCCGGTCCGAACCCGGGATCCGCCTCTCTCTCCCCGGCTTTCGCCACCAATCGCTGACCGCCAAGCCCTTCCACAGCACTGCGGAATTCCGCATTGTGGCAGAAGTTTCCTCGGAGGAATTCCCGAGGAGTTGACGGCGGCATCAGGAAATTGGCTTCTCGAACTTCAGGAAGAAGTCGGAGGGTGCTGCTCTCAGTGAACAAAACCCCCGCAGGAGGAGCGTTCTCCAGACGGAAACACGAGGTCGGCAATCGCCGGAACCCCTTGCGCCGTCGGGAGAATCGCGGCAGTTTAGGATTTCTCAACCCAGCGGGCAAGCTGAAGCGCCCGAAACTCGGCGGCTGCGCCGGCCCGAATCGCCTCGCGCAACTCGCGGAGCAGCGACTGATAATAAGCGAGGTTGTGCCACGAGACCAAAATCGGGCCCAACATCTCATTCACCAAAAAGAGGTGCCGCAGGTAGCCCCGCGAATACCGCTGGCAGACCGGGCACAGGCACGACTCGTCCAAGGGGCGGGAATCGGTCTGAAATTGCCGGTTTCGCAGCCGCAAGGGGCCGCGACTCGTGAACGCCATGGCATTCCGACCGTTCCGCGTGGGCATGACACAGTCGAACAGGTCGATACCCCGAGTGGCCGCCTCGAGCAGGTCCTGGGGCCGACCAACTCCCATCAGGTAGCGGAGTTTCTGGTGCGGGAGTCGCGGGACCGTTGAATCCAGCGTGGTATACATTTCAGCAGGCGGTTCCCCCACACTCAGGCCGCCCACCGCATATCCGAAGAAATCGAGGTCGACGAGGGCCTCGGCCGAAAGGGCTCGCAGTTCCGGGTCAGTCCCCCCCTGAACAATCCCCAGCAGTGCCTGATCGTTCCGCTTTTGGGCCCGGCGACAGCGTTCGGCCCAGCGGGTCGTCCGTTGAACGGCCTTCCAGATCTGTTCCCGGGGGGCTGGATGGGGCGGACATTCGTCGAGGCACATCAAAAAATCGGGACCCAACAGTTCCTGGATCTCCACCGCCCGCTCGGGCGTCAGTTCCAGTTGGGACCCGTCAATGTGTGATCGAAAGGTGACCCCATGATCATCCAGGCGCGAGAGTTTCGCGAGACTGAAAACCTGGAATCCTCCACTGTCAGTGAGGATCGGACCTTCCCATCCCATAAAGCGATGGAGACCGCCCAGTTCGGCGACAACTTCAGCACCCGGTCGCAGCGCCAGATGATAGGTGTTGGACAACACCATCTGTGCTCCGGCCGACTGCAATTGATCAACCGTCACACCCTTGACCGTGGCCAGAGTTCCCACCGGCATGAATGCCGGGGTGTCGACCACTCCATGGGGAGTTTCCAGGCGACCCAGTCGGGCCGCGGTGTGGGGGTCGACCGCCGCGACTTCAAACCGGAATGGAGTCTCGATGGGTCAGGCACCCCCGGGAGGGGGTGTTTCGGAAAACGTGTGTGCTGTCCATCCAGCGTCAGGAGCCAGCCACGAGAATCGCGGAGCCGTCTGACGTTGGCCGAAGACCGGACCTTTGAATCACTCAGGTCGTCGGTTTGGAGGCGCGGCGGTTGGGAAACTTGTTGAGGGTCGCCTCAATCACAGTCCCCTCGGCGGGAATCTTTCCCTGCTCGCGTTGGATCGCCTCGTACACCTCCTGGCGATGAACGGGAATCTCGGTGGGGGCCTGAATCCCCAAACGCACCTTGTCGCCACGGATGTCCACCACGGTGATCACAATGTTCTCACCAATGATGATGCTCTCGTCGCGTTGTCTCGACAGGACAAGCATCGGACTCTCTCCTTCGCGTCGTGCGACAGACCGTCCGGGTCTCTCGCGGTCTTCAATGACCAGAGGCTGCAGCCAGCCAGGCTGGATTCCATTTCTCCCGGGCGGGCGATTGAACCGTGAGGTCCAGCGGGCACACAGCCCCCGCACTGAGAGGTGCTACGAAGATCGTCACGCGTCAAGGGTCTCGCCAGACCAGTTCCAGCATTTCCCACGGTCTGATACCGGTGTCGAGACGGAAACACCGGTTGTACCACCCCTGCCGGAAAGTCCGCGTTGAGGATTGTGCCGGTTGTAGCGGGGTTTCCCAAGACTCCGCCGTCCTGCTGCCCCGACCCCCAACACTCCCTCGACGGTCCCGCCTCCTCATCCAGCCGTTCCCAGGGCCGTGGCCCCCTCGGCTGCCGGCGGACGACGCAGTCCTGCCAGCATGATACGAATCGCCTCCAGCGCCATCAGGATCCCCAGCCCGGCCAAAACCAGCGCGACCCAGGGGACCGGGTTGCTCCACAGGTTGACGGCGGGTTGCCCGGCCAGCCTCCCCCGGAGAGCCTGCCCCAACGGTGTGACCGCCCGGGCCAACGCCCACATGCTCATCACATACATGAACACGCAGGGAAGTCCGGTGACGTAGAGCACCCACTTCGCCCGCTTGGTTTTCCACAGCCAGACCGTGACTCCCAGCAGGGTCAGGGCGGCCAGCAACTGATTGCTGGCTCCAAACAGGTCCCAGAACAACCGCCAGCGTTCCTTGATGCGTCCCGATTCATCCACCGGCTGCCAAATCAGGAACAGCAGCGGAAAACCCGCCGTCAGCGCGGTCGCTACAAACTTCCCGGCGGGACCAGTCCACCCGGTCAATTCCTGCAGAATGTACCGCCCCAGTCGGGTGCAGACATCCAGCGTGTCGTACACAAACGTGGTGAACGCCATCAGCCCGAACGAAACTCCCAGCGTCGCGGGGACTCCGATCACCGACAGAAAACTGCCAATTCCGCGCGAGTAGAGGAAGTTGGGCTTGGGTTGCCCCCCGGCGAACAGCTCCGAGTCGGGACGCAGCATCATCACACAGGACAGCGACACGATCGCCACCATCGCCTCCAGCAGCATCGACCCGTAGCCGATCAGCCTGGCGTCCGGTTCGCACCGCAACTGCTTCGAGGTCGTTCCTGAGGCAATGATCGAATGGAAACCAGAGCAGGCCCCGCAGGCGATGGTGATGAACAACAGCGGGAACAGGGGCATCACGGTGCCCGATGCATCAGGCACCAAAAAGCCCCGGAAGGCGGGGTATTCCACTGTCTTCCCCCCAATCACGACTCCCAGGGCCCCGGCAGCGAGGGCCAGGTAAAGAAAATAGCCCCCCAGGTGACCCCGCGGCTGCAGCAACAGCCACATCGGGGCCACCGAGGCGAGAATGCAATAGACCAGAAGTGCCACATTCCACAGCCGCTGCCCGTCGGCGACAATCCCGTTGTACTTACGGCTCGGGGCGTCCAGCACCTGCACCACGGCGGCCACCTGGTCGGCGGTCAGCTCCAGTTGCCGGGCCATCCCCTTGTCTCCCAGCTCAAACAGCCGGCGGGGATGAGAGGCCCGGGCCTCGAACTGCTCCCGCTGCTGATCCGTCAGGACCGCCAGGGCCTGCTGGCGCACCGCCGGCAGTTCCTCGGCGACGAATCGGGGCATGCCAAACAGATCTTCGGCCGCCAGCGGGAAGAACTGACCCACCCAGATTGACAACCCGACCAACGGCAGGAAGATTGCGGTCGCCCAGTTGATCGACAACTTTGTGTATCGCAGGCAGAGCCCCATCAGGATGGGGATCGCCAGGTACAGCAGTGATGAGGTGGCAATCCCGCCGCCGGTGATGATCTCGTTGTTCTCGAGGGTCTGCAGACCCAGGAATGAGCTCGACGTGACGTCGGTAAAGGCGACGATGATGTACACCAGCGCCAGCCAGACAAATGCCAGGAACAGCAGGTAAGACCGCCGCGACATGTTGTCCCGGACCACCTCGGCAATCGACCGGGCCTTGTGACGGATCGACGCCGTCAGTGCGGTCATGTCATGCACCCCGCCGATGAAGATCGACCCCACCAGAATCCACAACAGGGCTGGCAGCCAGCCGAAGAGGTATCCCGCCAGAATGGGGCCGACAATCGGGCCGGCGGCGGCGATCGCTGAAAAATGCTGCCCCAGCAGGAACTTCGAGTCGATTGGCGCGTAATCCACGTCATCCCGCAGTGTGACCGCCGGGGTGGGGACGTCACTCCGCAGTCCCAGCAAACGTGACAGCAGGGAGCCATAGATCCGATAGGCGGTGATCAAAATCACGGCCGACACCACCACCACAACGAGCAGATTCATATGCGACCTGTTGTCTTGCACCAAGCCCTGCGGGGCTCGACAGTTGTGACCTCGAAACGAATCCTTCCGCCGACCCTGCGGGAAAGCCGATTCGTTTCAAGTTCCGGGGTTCCCAAAAAACGGGCCAGAGTCAACGAGGCTCAATTCGTCCAAAAACCACACGACTGGGCCTTCCCGATTCGCAGCCAGTGCTCCCCGCTCCGGGCCGTGGCAAAAAGCCGGTGCGGGCACATTTCCCTGCGGCGACTGCCTCACCGGCAACCGCTGGTGAATGACTCAGGTGTCAGCCGCCAACCGCCCCGAACGCTGGAACGCAGAGGACAGCACCTTGGATCAGCAATTTCCTGGAAGATTGCTACATGGCCTGACCAGGATTTTGCTGAATCAGTCACTCTACCATGGATGCAGCGTTCCGGCATTGGTGTCACGTTGTCCCGCTCCTCGCGGTAGCCGGATTGGCCACGGGCTCCGCTCTGTGTCGATCCGGACGCAGCCCGTGTCAGGGGAGAGCGGCCGCGAAAGGCCTACATCAGCTCCTGGATCGGACGTGAGTCGCTGACCAGATGTGAGGGCCGGCCCGATGAGTTGTACACAATCTTGTCGGGGTTGATTCCCAGCTTGAGATACACGCTGGAAACCAGGTTCTCGGGGGCGTAGATCTTCTCGATCGCGGCGTAGCCCCGGGCATCGGTCGCACCAACCACCTGGCCCCGGGGAGTCCCACACCCGGCCACCAGAATGGACATCGCGCTCGACCAGTGGTCGCGTCCGGGGGTGGTCGAACCGGGCAGGGTGGAGATCTGGGGCGTCCGGCCGAATTCCCCCATCACCAGCACCAGTGTCGTGTCGAGCATCCCCCGTTCGTCGAGGTCTTCGATCAGGGTCGCCACGGTTGATTCCAGAGTCGCTCCCTGCTTCTTGAAGGCAGGGAAAATGTTTGAGTGATGGTCCCAGCCACCATCATTGATGGTGATGAAGGGAACCCCGGCTTCGACCAGACGGCGGGCGAGCAGCAGACGCTGACCCAGAGAGTTCCGCCCATATCGCTCACGGACGGCATCCGGTTCGCGATCGATCTCAAAGGCCTTGAGGGCCACATCGGAGGTCATCAGCGAGACGGCCTGCTGGAAATTCTCGTCGGCCCCTACCACGGGATCGCCCGCCGCACGGTCCTGGTAGCGCTGCAACTGGTCGAGCTTTTTTCGGGCCAGCCGCCGGCTGATGGCCCGTCCGTCATCCAGCTCGGTCGGCAGAGTGACATCCCGGACCCGGAAGCCCTTGCTGTTGGGGTCATCCGCCACCACAAACGGGGCATGTCGGTTCCCCAGGAAATTGGGCCCTCCCGAGCGGGTGATGCTGGGAATCGCGAAGTAGGGGGGCAGGTTGTGCGGTGCCCCCCGCTCGGCCGAGACCACCGAGCCCATGCTGGGATGGAAGCTGACGAATGCACCGCAACTGACCGGGATCCGCGTCGGAGCCCCGGTCATCATGTAGTGATTCCCGGCCCCGTGGTTGTTCTGGTTGTGACAGACCGACCGCACGATCGTGAACTTGTCGTTGATCGCCGCCAGACGCTGCATGTTCTCGCTGAAGAAGACCCCCGGGACCCTGGTCTCGATCGGCTGGAACTCCCCCCGGATCTCGGCGGGAGCCTGGGGCTTGGGATCGAACATTTCGATGTGACTTGGTCCCCCATCGAGCCAGACCAGAATGCAGCCGGTGGGCCGTTTGTCGGCACCCGGTTCCCCGGCCCGGGCGCGGGATTGCAGGGCACTCACGAACCCCCCCCCCAGCAGGGCCCCCAGGCCCAGGGACAGACAGTCGCGGCGTCGCAGTCCTTCGCAGTTGCGGTGGATGGCCATCGTGTGCTCTCGTGTGATCACAACAGGGGGAGAAGACGGTTCTACAGCACAGGGGTTCGCGGAATGAGGACTGTCGTCCGTCCCAGCGGACCTGTCAACCCGCTGACGGTCGACACCGCAGCAGGGGGTCTGGTTCAGTCCACAAACAGAAACTCGGGGGTATTCAACAGCACCCAGAACAGGTCCTCGACCCCCTTGCGGCGATCGGGGGGGGCGGGCAGCAGTGCCAGGGCAGCCTGCTTTTCGTCGGCCGTTGGAGGTCGGCAGTAAACCCACAAGTACGCCTCCTCCACCACCTGTTCGTTCGACAACTCGCTGGCCGCCAGTTGAGCGGGACGCGCCGTATCAAGCGCCAGCTTCCGGTTCAGCGAGGGAGAATTCATCAAATGCAGGATCTGCGGGGTGGTGGAGTCTGACGTTCGCTCGCAGGGAGGGTCCTGATTGGCGTCGGGCCGCCCGAAGGTATCCAGAAACAGCGACGCCGAGCGGAAGGTCCAGACCTGGGTTGCCCGCGATCCGGCCGGCATCGCCGGGAATTCCTCCTCGGTGTCGAGGCAGTCATTCACCGCATCCAGCAGGACCTCGGCCCGCAGCCGCTGCCGGTAGTATCTTGAGAAATTCCGCGTATCCGACAGATTCCGCTCTGTTGGCTTCGAGCTCAACGCCGCCACCTGCGACGTCATGATCCGGCGGATCAGATGCTTGATGTTGTAGCCGCTCTCGCGGAAGTCCTGCGCCAGGTAATCGAGCAGCCGCTCATTGGAGGCGGGGTTGGTCGCCCGCAGGTCATCCACCGGCTCAACCAGCCCCGTTCCCATCAGCTCAGCCCACATCCGGCTGGCCATCACCTTGGCGAAGTAGGGGTTGTCGGGAGAGGTCATCCACCCGGCGAGAACCTCCCGCGGATCCTGCTCGGCGGGAATCTTCAATGATTCCGCCGCCAACGGCTTGGGATCAACAATCGCCCCCGTTCGTCCATGGGCCAATTGGCCCGAGGGGGTCGAGAAGATCATCTCCTGGCCTCCCGAAATCGGGGGAGACAATCCCTCTCCCTTGTGGCCGATCCGGGTGAAGAATGCGGCAAAGCCGAAGAAGTCGTCCTGGCTCCAGACCTCAAACGGGTGGTGATGGCACTTGGCGCACTCCAGACGGACTCCGAGGAACAACTGGCTGACCGACGAGGCAATCTCCACCGTGTCGGGGCGGTCACGGAAAACCACCGCCTGTCCGTGCCGCCAACTGCTTCCCTGGGCCGTCACCAACTCGCTCACAAACTGGTCGTACGGCTGATTCTTGCGAAACGCCTGTCGCAACCAGGCATCGAGATTCCAGACCGCCTTCATCCCGGCGCGGTACGGGTTGGGACGCAGCAGATCGGCCCATTTGTTGGCCCAATAGTCGGCATATTCCGGCCGTTCGAGCAATCGGTCCACCAGGGCGTCGCGCTTCCCCGTGCTGGCGTCGGCCAGGTAGGCGCGGGTCTCTTCCGGAGTCGGTTGCCGACCAATGATCCGCAGATACGCCCGCCGCAAAAAGGTCGCCTCACTCGCCTCAGCCGAGGGGAGCAGTTTCAGCAGTTTCAGTTTTTCCCAAACCAGATCGTCGACCGGATTGCGGCGGGGAAGTTGGGCATAATCGGCATCGGTCAGGTCACCCGGCTGGGGGATCAAGACCCGGCAGACGGCGATGTTGTTCATATACCGGGCCATCAAGGCCGCTTCTCCCGGAATCGGTCCCGCCTGCACGTGCCCGGCGGTCTCGTTCGACGGAGCGGCATAGGCCCGGTCGCTCGACTGGAACGCGGTGACATCGGTCACATCCCGCCGCGAGCCGTCCGAATATTCCGCGAACACCTTCAATTGGAAGGAGGCATTGGGAGTCAGCACCTGGGTCGGGGGTTCGCAGACCACCCGAACCAGCTTGGGGGCGCTCTCGGGGGTACGGGGCGAACCCTGACGCATCCACTCCTGAAGCAGCTCATAGTGTGGACTGCCGACTTCGATCCGTTTGCCGCCGCCATGAGGCACCTGTCCGGTCGCCTTGCGCAGCAGCAGACTTCCCTCGGCAGTCGCGTTGAACTGCCGCCGGCCGCGCCCTTCCCCCACCAGTGCCAGATAATCGAACTCGGAATCGAAACCGAGTAACGACAGGGCGAACCCATTCTGGCCCCGCGACTTGCCATGGCAGGGACCCGAATTGCAGCCGTATCGCGTCAGCAAAGGCTGAACGTCGAGTTCGAAGGTGACCGACGGCGAGACCCCTGGAGAACTGGCCGCTGGCTCGGCACCCAACAGAGGGCCGGCCACAACCGGAAAGGCCAGACTCAGCAGGAGGAGACCAATCGGCCGACTGTGCATGTCCGATCGCCAGCAGGGAGGAGGTGGGATTCGTGGGGAGGGGGATTGGGCTAATGGGGTTGAGCGGAGGTCTTCCCTCCCAAGTCCCACCCGTCAATCCATCCATCAATATTGACGAATCTATCCCTGTGTTGTCAATCGATCTGTGTACAGGCGGGCACTGAAAACGGCCTGTGCCGTAGGGCAGAGGCCGTGTGGAGGTGTGCGGCATCCGAAATGGGAAACATGACGCTGGCAGGGCCCTGGGGTCAACCAGAGGCCTATGGCCGGATCGAACCTATTTGCCGATCTTGGAGGCCGCGGGGGGGGCGGGGGGAACCTCCGCCTCTTCTTTTTCACCGCCGGAAAGCTGCACATCCGGCTGGCTGCCGGGGCCGACGGAGCGGGAGCTTGGGCGGGCGAAGGTGACCATCGGGGGAACATGGTCGATGGGGCGCTGCGCGCCGTAGGTCGCAGAGTGGTTCAACTCGTCGCGGAGGGTCCCATCCTGCCAGGGACCCATGCCGAAGACGAAGGTATTGGTTTCATCCGAGAAGGAGTTCGAGACCCCCCCTTCGCCAAGCAGACGTTTCGTCTTGGCGTCGTAGGCGACGAGACCGATCTTGGCGGCGGCTTTTTGGGCGTCCTTGCTGATCATCTTGACTTCGGGGAGGGTCAGCATGCCGGGAAGGGTGATCTCGGGAACACCCATAAATGAGCTGGAAAGGTCGGTTCCGATGGCCCCGGCCCGAACTTCGAGGATCACATCCGCTTCTTCAGGCTTGGCGGCGATGCCGGCTCCCTGCCGCAGCAGGCGGTGCCGGATTGAGGCAATCAGGTAGCCTTTGTCGACGCATTCGAGGTATTTCTCCTCGACAAACACCGAGGCTTCCGCCAGGGGGGAAAAGTCGACCTTGTCGAGTGACTGATCGATCGAGTTGGCGATCAGCAATTGCTCCGTGGCGGTGCGGGCGGTGTTGGACTGGCGAGTGTTGTTGCAGGCCGAGAGGCCGACCAAGGCACCGCCGAGGACCAGGGCATGCAGAGGAATGGAAGCGCGCATGATGGGTGACCTTGGGAGAGGGAAGGTGAGATCAGGAGAGGTTGCCCGCGCGGGGCGGTGATGTGGGAGCAGCAGAACGCCGCTCCCGGAGGGATTGCCACAGATATTCCAAGTACGCAACAGGGGTCAATTACGGTTTTCTGGAATTCGGGACAGTCATGGTAAAAGTTACAAACTGGGGATGGGGCCAGGTCGTGGAATCGGTGTTCATCTTGCCGGCGTGTAACGTGCGGCGCAGATGCTGGACCGAGTCGGGAGCTGATGGCGAACGCGGTCCCACACTGGCGGTGCGACAAACTGGAAGTTCGTCGCCACGGCCTGTCGTAGGATAGGTTTTTAACCTGTCCGTGATTGGACGTGGCTGCGCAGGGCGGTGGTGCACGAGACGCTGGGCCTCGTCGCGCTGTCGGCGGCGTCGGGGGACATTCGGGGGTTCGACAAACTGGAAGTTCGTCGCCACGGTCGTCCGTAGGATAGGTTTTCAACCTGTCCGTGAGTTGACGTGGACGATCGAACGGAACGTGACCCGAATCCCCGCCAAGATCCCGTTGCGTCGACGGGCCGGTGGGCAATGACGCTGGGCCACGTCATGGAGTCGGCCACGCGGTTTGACACCCGGGGGTTCGACAAACTGGAAGTTCGTCGCCACGGCCGGTCGTAGGATCGATTTTCAACCTGTCCGTGATTGGACGTGGACGATCGAACGGAACGTGACCCGAATCTCCCGGCAAGCTCCCGTTGCGTACGTGGGCCGGTGCGCAATGACACTGGGCCACGCCGTGCTGTCGGCAACGCGGGATCACACTTGGGAGGTGAACAGGTTCGAAAACCTATTCTACGGACGGGCGGACGCCTTTAGACAG
>Ga0315902_10000102_pt1 | contig 140164 bp, 151 predicted proteins | sample LakEriMetagenome_9_FD_203523 | JGI IMG/M metagenome (GOLD analysis project Ga0315902, IMG submission 203523) | Freshwater fungal communities from buoy surface, Lake Erie, Ohio, United States - Buoy 12 MA117 | ecosystem: Environmental > Aquatic > Freshwater > Lake > Lake biofilm | place: USA...
AAACGCCGTGACGTAGTAATCATGAAGACCACTTATAGAAACTGATGACCCATCCGAATTATTCAAGGTCAAAGTATTCGCACTATAATTTAATGTCCCTCCTGTCACAGTTGTCCCACCTGTTCCACCTGAAATAGGTTGCCAACTAGCATTTCCACTGGCGTCAGATGTTAAAACATACCCGTTACTCTCTGATCCATCTTGGTATCTGAATGAATTGAGAATCGTCAATCCCGAAGAAAAAATTGGATTAATCGGAATCGCACCACCAATCCTATAAACAACACCGGTTGTTAGATCCGATTGTAAAACGTAATTAAACGAATCCTTAATTAATTGACCTGAAATATTAGACATACGTAATAAAGATAAATACTTTAGATTCTAAATAAATAAAAGGGGTTGATAAACGTAATTTGAATCATATTTATATGGTATGAGAAATATTATAATTACAGAATCAAAGTTTAACGAATTAGTTGAATTACTTATGAATGAAGCGGTTGGTGTTCCTGAGAATATTCTTGAAGTATCTGAAGAAATATATAAAAGTTTGTTAGATGAAATTGATAATTTAACATCAGTTGAGGAACAATATGTTTTTAATCTTTCATCCGATTACAGAGTCTCCGATGAAAGTTTTTCAGATTTGAATGTAACACTTATGATTAATTCAGATCCATCGGTTGTGGAACCTTCAATAGTATCAATGGGACTTGCTTTAAAATCTGCAACCAGAAAAAGTGATTTCAGATTGCAACACGTATTTAACAATTTGGAGGAAATGAGTATCATTCTTTCATTTCCTGAAAATTGGAATTTGGATGATTTAAAAACTTTTTTTATTGAGAACGAATCTGAATTCTTGTCTTCCTTTGCTCACGAGGTTAAACATACTTTTGATTTCAGAAAGAAAAAAGTTGAGAAGTCTGAACCCCACGCTGATTATAAATCCTACGCCGAATTAAGTATCGGAATACCTCCTATAGATAAATTTCTTTTTTCTTTATATTTCATACATTCTATTGAAAATTTAGTTAGACCTGTAGAGCTTGCATCTTTATTGAAAAGTCATAATGTAACTAGAAAGGAGTTTTATGATTATTTTATTGAAACAAAACTTTTTACCACACTAAAAAGAATACAAACTGACACTTACGAAAATTTCAGAGAGGAAATAGGCCAATATTTACCTGACTTAAGAGATTACCTTAGTACAACCAAAGGACTCAATGATTTAGATCAAATGACAGATGATGAAGTAATTGATATTGTTTTGAATTTAACCTACGAAGCGATTGCAAACGCAAAATTCAATATAATGATGCAAATGTTACTTGATTCTCCCTTAGAACTAGTAATGGGATTTGCAGGGTCCAAAGATCAATTTTTCAAAAAGTTTATGAGAAATGTTATTAAATATAAAAACAATCCGAATGAATTTTTTATTTCAGAATTTAATAATTTCAAGATTGTTTCAACAAAAATGATAAAGAAATTATCAAAGTTATTTTCAATAGTACCGGTTAAAAAAACTGAGACCACCGAATCAAAGTCAATCAAAAATTGGGACTTACATCATAAGTACAAAGGGACAAAAAAATTATTCCCTATAAAACGAAAAACCACAACTTAATGTTGTGGTTCTTTTTTTACTTGAGAAATCTCAATTTATATAGTGTGGATTGGATTAACTGAATAACGTTATCAATTTGATTATCAAGATAAGAATCTTTAACATCTTTTCTCAATTTTTCTACGAGAGATGCCAGATCTTGGAAATATGTAATTGTCTTTTCAACACTTTCAAATTGTTTTACGCCATCGCAAGTGTAGTTTTCTATGATTCCGTATTTGCCTTGGTATGATTCAACAAGATCATCCATAATACCTACAATCCCGGAATAATAATCTTCATAAGCTTTGTGAGCCGCAAAACTACCGGTCTTAATAACTTGCCAGTGAAATATCTGAACCTGATTTCTTGAAGTTAAAAGTTTGGATATCATCTTTTCGAATCCTTTAGAACCTTTTTCTGATTGTTCAGAAATCATATCACTTCTCAATTTGAGAGTTAAAATATCTTTTTTTGTCATTTCTTTTTCCATTTTGTATTTTACTATAAATATCTATTTTATATCTAAAATAAATTTCTCAGTGTCCTTTATTTTTTTCATCACTTCTTCAACAGTATCGTCTGTGTAAACACCATTACCATCCATAGTGTAAACAACTGTCTGAACTCCCACTTTTCTAATTCTTATGATGAATGTAGGATTAACTAATTCAAAATCATCATTTCTCTTTAATTTGATAAATTTAGTAGTCATCTTTTTTCAATTATATATTTTCCATTAATATAAACATTTTTTCCTTCTGAGTCAATAAACCTAATACCATCAGGAGTTGTCTCAACCTTATCTGTTCTATATCTATGTCTATCCTGATAGATAAAAATATTGTAAGGTTCCATTTTCTTTTCATTCTTTATACCAGCATAAAGTAAAAATGTAAAAAAACATGTTACAAGGAAAGAAAGAAGTAATTTTTGAATTGTTGTCATATTATTTTAATTTTTTGACGTAATATCTAATGTTTATCTTATCATTGAACCAAGTGACCGACAACATACTTTCACCATTTTTGAAGTCAACTACATGGATGGTGCATTTAGTTTCTGTGACAAACTCGTAACCGTCATATGAGTTTCCCTTGAAAGTGTTCCCGGATATATCCACAGATTCATCATCAACTAGAAAGTAAGCATTTTCCTTTGCTTGAACATGTATAAATCTTTTATAGATGTGAATAGGTATATCAACATCTTCGTTGGTTGAACTCAATTTCCAAGTGTTATTTTGCAAGCCATATATCTCTGTTCTATAAGCGCTGTATTTTGATTGAGAGAATGTTGCAATTGTAATGAACAACGCGAAAATTAGTGTTGTGATTTTTTTCATTTTTTTTAATTTGAGAGTGGTATTTTAATTGTTGGATGACTTTGATAATTTTCAATTACAAAATCAGTATTATCTAAATGAGTTATAAGTGATAGATCTTCAGATAAGGTTCTATAGAACTCATCTGTCTTCATATGTTTAAGAGTTGGTAGTTTATATGGTTTTCTTGTTATCTGTTCTTTAACACCATCAATTTGATTATTATAGATATGACAATCACCCATATTTGTAATCAATTCATCAGGAACCATATTAACCATTTTCGCAATAATCTCTAACAATAAAGCGTAAGATGCAATGTTAAACGGTGTTCCTAATGGGACATCTTGACTTCTGGCATTATACATTAGAGAAATTGCTCGCTGTGGCCCATTTTTGAGTTTTTCTTCTAATGTTAATGTGTCAAAATCATTCAAATCCTTTTTAGTGGGAATCAAGTTAATTTTCTCATCCATACTCAACTCTCTTGTATAAACTTGGAATCCATAATGACAAGGTGGTAAAACCATTTGATCCAACTCACCTACATTCCAAGCATTAACCATCAACCTACGACTATCAGGATTTGTTTTGAGTTCGGAGATTAGGTTTGCGATTTGGTCAATACCCGTTCTATATAAATTTTGATTCCATTTCTCAAAATTATCTGCATCTTCTTTTGTTAATTTCCATTTACCGTTCCAGTCTCTCCACTGCCTACCATATATCGGTCCTAGTTCACCCCACTTATTTGCAAACTCATTATCGGTTTTGATTTTGTTGATGAATTCTTCTTTTGATTCTTTACTATTTAATAACTGTGTAACAGCCCGTTCCTTTGCTTCTGCAGGTTCAATTTTAATGGTTTCGTTTAAGTATCTCTTATATGCATCACCATCCCAAATATGACAATCATTGTCTACAAGATATTTGATATTTGTATCACCACGTAGAAACCAAAGCAACTCAGTTATGATACCTTTGGTATACATTTTCTTTGTAGTTAATAATGGGAATCCTTCTTCCATTCGGTGAACTATTTTCCAACCGAATACAGATCTAGTACCTGTTTCAGTTCTATCACTCTTATTATTACCAAACACTAATATGTGTTCAAGTAGTTCTTTGTATTGTCTGTCTATATTATTCATAAATTTTTCAAATTTTCAATTATATTTTTATTCATCTCTGTGCAGAAATCTCGTTCAAGTATATTCTTTAGTGCTTCTTCCGCATCAACACCTGTTTCGCTTGTTGCCATTTCAATACACTCATCATCTGTTTTGTTATGCCAAAAGGATAAATGTTTTAATAACTGATTACCATCTATTTTAAGATTCATTTTCTACCGGATTGTTTTTATATACCCACAAGTGATTATAACAATTTAATATGGTTAATTCAAGTTGAAATGCCGGACTATGATCATCTTCGTATCTGTCCCAATTAATATTGAACTTGAAGATGTTTATACCATCAGAGAATGGTCTGATTACTGCAAATAGTTGTATTTCCCAAAATAGATTCCTTTTCTTTGATAGTGTTCCGAATTTTACGATACCTAAATTCATTTTTTTGTTTTAATATCTTTGATAGAAAGAATTAAACCCACAATAATCACTATTGAGAATAAAGTAAAATAAATTATCGTAGGTATGTTCATTTAATTGGTTTTTTCTAATTATAGTAAGATCTAAACATAATAACCGCAAAAATTACCAATGAAATTAAAGCCAAGAAAAAAGATACGGTAGACCCTTTATCTTTATCCTTGATGAATTTAGGTAATATTTCCGCTAACGCAAGTAGTATATACCCGATCGCTAAAGTTATTATCATATTATTTTATTTTACGAATTTGTTTTTCAACATCAATTATACCAAAAATACAAATACCAATCAACAGTCCAAATACGGCACCAACAATTATTTCTCCCATAGTTATACAATTAAATCATCTAAATTAATTCCGTGATCATTCATTTCTTGCCACAGTTTTTCAAATACTTTATCAACAGCATCATAGGCATCCAGCTTGTCAAACTCAATTTGGTTGTGAATACTTTTTTTAGTATTGTGAGCCATTTCCCATAACACAAGAGCCATATCCAAGGATTTTACCGCTCTCATGTGAGCTCTTGAGTCGTCCTGATCGTTGAGATCAAATTTGAGAATTGCCTTCGCCATATATTTATTTTTTCTTTATTCTTATAATTTGAATTTCTTTTACATTTGAACCAATATTACCAGTGGCTCTAATTTGTCTTTCAGCTTCTGAACTTGAATCAGATTCCATAATGAGAGTGGTTCCTTGTGATAATTTACTATTATTTGCATAAACCAAATAATAACTTACTTCATAATGATTTGCCATTTTTTTTCTTTTTTTGTTTTTTATTTTTCTTTTCTGCCAATACCGCAACATCAAAACCCGTTTCTATCCCAGTCTCCCAAAATCTTTCAATGTTGAACTCCACTGTTGATCCCACTTCTAATCCTTCTACAGATTGATATGGTTGTATCGGTAAGGTGAGGCTCATATATATCTCCGAAGTAATCAATGTAAATCTAACCCCCAAACCTGTTCCGTGTTTTTGTATTATTCCTTTCATATCACAAAGATAAGATTATTTTTTGATATATTGATCTCTCATCCATTTCGCACCGAGTTTGAACGCATTGATCTTACTTGAAGATTCTATTTTGGTTGACAACTCAACCATCGCCGTTTCTATTTTCCTGTCAGAAATTTCTTCACAAAGAGTCATGGTCCCTTCCAACTCCGGATAATCAGATTTGATTAATTTAGCGTAGATTTTAGTTTCATCCGCCAAAAATACTTTCATTAATTCAAATTCAACTTCCTTCCCATCTTTTAATACTATGATAGGTTGATTCGCGTTCATATCAAAAGTTTCCCTGAAAATCGGTATCTGACCACCTTCACTAGAAAATAGATCTTTTTCAAATTTATATTCAACAACCCAAGATTCGTCTATTTTGCGTAAAATACCTTTCATATTTACTTTTTTATTGATATTGCCGTTCCATCATACCATCCAAAAATTTCATGTTGAAACTCATTCGATACTTCAAATTTTTCAAGATCAATTGATACTTCCTCAAAAAAACTTTCGTTCGGAAATCTTACCGAAATTTTTGAACCGGTATTCTCTATCAGGTTCTTATATTCTTTAATGTCCAAAAATTTAGTTTCTCCATCAGGACTCATAACTGTAGCCCCAGTGATTTTTCGGTTCTCGATCAAATAACTTAATAAAGATATATTATTCATTACCTTTTAATTTTTCAGCTTCCATTTTTCCATCATCAGTCAAACTGTAAAGAATATCACCATCTTCACCCACACCAAGTTGAACCAAATTCTTTTCAACCAAACCGCTTAATGTTTCAGATACAAGTTCTTCGGTCGCTCTTTTGAAAGTTTCTTCAAACTCAACTTCATCAAAAACGTAACTTTCGCTTTTACCTGTAATGTATTCAGACCACTTCCTGTTCGCCTCTTTTCTGACAATTTTACACCAAATTTTAGTGAAGTCAGGATCCATTTGTTGATCCTCCGGAAGTTCTAAATCTGTTTCTAATACTGATTCAATGATCGCGTTTGCGTAGTCGTCTCCGGACATAATGTTTTCTAACATAATTTATTTTTTTATAAGTTTGAATGTAAAATTAGTCATTAAATCGTTATAAACCAAAACTTTTATGAAAAAAAATCCTGAACTTACTAAATTATTGATATTGAGTGTATTTTGACCATTAATAAATTTCCTTTGATCAAATACTAATTTACCGGATGCGTCGTAAATGAATACCTCTTGATCATATTTATATTTTCCGAAATCTGATATAAGATTTGAACCCTGAAGATAAACGTTTACTTTATTAGTTGAATTTATATTTGGATAGATTGTTCTGGTCTCATTTAGTTCCAAAACACCATTAAAACTAAAACCCCATATCCAAAATTTTGAATTCGCCCCTCCATCTCCATCAACAACCAAATAATATGTTTTACCAATTTCAGAAGTAAAACAATGTTGTTGATTATATTGTGTTCCGGCGGTAGTTCCATATATTGAAGGTCTTGGACAAGAAACAACCTGCCAGTTTGGGTCATTAGTTGGAGTTTTTGATACTTGAGTGCATGGATCGTTATCATTATCTAAATTCACATCTGTAACAACTATACTTTGTAATGCCACACTAGTTCCACTAATACCACTAATGGATAAACACGTATTAGATGCTGTCGCAGTATATTTGATCCAAACATCATTATTATTTGCAAAGTTCCAACCACAGGTAGCACCTCCAATGGTTCCAAAACTATTGGTGTTAGGTCCTCCTAAAGAACCTGGCATCTGTGTGCTACCGGACATTCCCGTTGTGTTGGCACATATCGGAGAAGAACCATCCCATACTATAGGATTGGAGCAATTATCTCCGGTTGTTCCTTGTGAAATAATATTAGGATCCCCAAAGAAAAGACGAATATCATCAATACAAGGTGGGAAAGCAGTCGTTTCACTAAATATAATTTTCCAAGTTCCATCAGCGTTTCCTGTGAAATTAGAATAATAAGTAGGAGTTCCTTGATATTGAGCATTGAAATATCCATTTTTACCTATCGCAGTTAATGGCGCTCCTCCATTAAAATCATTCAAAACATTTGGATTATTCAAACAAGTCGTAAAACTAACAAGATTAAGATAATGGGTTCCTGTTGCAGAGGTTGATAATCCTCCACTGTATATACCATAACATGTTCCGTTAGGGGACATTATTCTGATCTGTAAAGCGTCAAAATTTTTAGTCCCGGTCCCACAATCATTAAGTCCTAAAGAAACTAGTAATAGCTGATTGACAGAAGTCATATTTCCAACACCACTAACAGGAATATTAAATACACTCGGAGATGAAGATCCGGGATTTGCACAAGAACCTGTAGCGTTATCAAGATTTATTATGGGATTATTATCAAGCGTAAATATTTTTCTCGGGGTAGTTGAAACAGTATATGAGAATATCGTAGCATTTGAAGCTGGTCTATTTTCAACGGAGCAAAAAGTTCTTGGGGCGTTTCCACAACCATTTCCAAATATTTCATCTCCTCCACCACTATGCCAAGCACTAACGATATACTTTACTACAGTTCCCGCAGGTTGAGCCGGTATTGTCCCAAAAACAGCATCAACAACAGGAGAACCAAAGTTATGATCAAATGTTACATTTACAACTTGTGTGGTTCCATTTCCAACACCAAAAGCCCCGGATGGATTACTTCCATCAGTTGTATAATAAATTCTTGCTTGATTCCAATAGAACTGAAATTCAATTTTGAATCCAATCTTTACTGATTGAGTTCTATTTGGTGTCATTACATCTCTGAATTGTAAGGATGTAAGTCCTATGGTATTTGTCGTTGCTTCATGATATACATAATCCGCCTCAGCGAAACAAAATAAATGGATAAGAAGTCCTAATAGAAATATGAAAATTTTTTTCATAAATTAACTATTTTTAAGGTTTTGGTGTAAAATGTATATCTGTAGTAAATTGTTATATTCAAATAATAAAACCCTTTTGGAAGTTGGTAAACCTTATTTCCCCTAAAAATCATTCTTTCAATACCTATCGATCTTCCGTCAGAAAGATAAGAAGAAATGTTCACTTGTGTTTCTAAATCGGTATTGAATACTATTGTATTTCCAAAAATTTTATATTGAAACCCGGATGGTAAACCTGGTCTGATGGTTGTATTATTTTGCAGATCTAAAGTCACATCACATATACAACCTTTTCTAATTGTATCTTGAATCCATATTTGGTTATTAGGGTTATTGAAAGCCCCGGGTGTTGCTGAAGCCGCAGAACCTGTAATCCAATTAGTAGAGGTATAATACCCACTTAAATCAAGTCCATTGTATGCATAGAATGTGTTAGCACCATTAGTTGTTGCAACTAAAGGAGCCAAAGAGTTTCCAACCATATTAGCCGCAGCTCCACAAGATGATAAAGTGGTCCTACCGTAAACTACCGCATGGACTAAATTGAATGAAGGATCTCTTAATTGTAAACCATCACCGGCATTAGCAGCATTTATTGTATTCCAATTACCAACACCATATGTCAAACAATCTGAATATGATAACTTTGTGCTACAACTCAAAGCGGCAGGTGCCGTAGTGCATGATTCCAAAGAAACATGATTTGCAGGTAAAACATAAACACAATCATTATTAAAATCGTATGGATCATCAGGAGGAATTGATAAATCACGATCCAAATCATTATAGATTATAATAATAGCACCCACAGGTAATCTTGTCCAAGGCGCAACATTTTTGAATCTTAAATGACCATTTGCAAACCCACTCCCGAAATTGTTACTCGAAGGTGAAAAGGTTCCATCATTATCATCAATTACCCAACCCGCACAATTTAATGAATTGGTAAAACAACCACGAAGGCTTGCCGCAGTTGGTGTAGTTGGAGCTACAAGTAATTCAATCCACTCTTTAGATCCTGATGGACCATTTGAAAACTCATTAATTCTTAGCGTCTGTCCAAATATTGTTAAACACAGTATTTGAAATAATATTATTAATTTTAACTTCATACATCATTGGTCATAAGGATCCGGACTACAAATATGTTTTCTCCACCATCTACCAAAAACTGTATTCTCATTTTTAGAAACAATTTTCTCCCCTATGATTAAACCAAAAAGATAAATAAAAATAATAGAAATAATAAACAAAATCATAAATTAATTTTTGAAAATTTTGAAAGTATAATAATCATAAAACTTATTTTGAACATAAACCCTAACATAGTTCAACCCTTTTGACAAAAAAAGATTTGTATTCAAGGAAAGATTTTTTTTAACTTGACTGAATTGTGAATATGTTAATCTTCCATTATTATCAAAAACGGATATATTTACATTTTCCGTCAAAGATCCAAAATCAAAATTCAAAAAACCTTTATCAAAAAAAACTTTATATTGTTGATTTTCTCTTATAAAAACTATTCCCGGTCTATTTTCCAACGATAGAACACCCAATGTTATAACAACCTCCAAAAACCCCATATCAGGATTAGAAACACAAGATGTCTCAGCTTTCGCCCTGAACTTAATTTCAGTAAGTGGTAATCTTGGAACCAAAACCCAAATAGAGTCATTAGGTCCAATATTGTGATCAATAGCGGGATCGGTGTCCGCTTTGGTCCTTATCACAACCGGACAAGATTGTTTATTTTTAACTGTGAAAATGTAATTCCCATTGTCATACCCGACAACACGAATAAGAACAACATTGTTTTCAAAGAATTGACCCCCATTTTGAGAAAATCCAAAAGATGAAAGTAAAGATAAGATGACGGATAAAAATACCTTTTTCATAAATTATTATATTACATAATCAATAGAAAAAAGATCTAAATCTGATTCTGAACCCTCGTTATCAGTATATGTAATACAAGATTTAATATCCTTATCCAAGGATACCAAAAATGATTTGTAATACATTGGGGCTCTAACCACAATAAGAAGATCTTTATTCTCGTTTATTTGATAATTAACCAATACAGAATTAGGCATATTCTGAAAATACTGGTTATCAATAAACAATTTAATAAACCATAATTTTGTTAAGTCTTCTAATGAAGGATGATTAGGATTTTTGGAAAAAAGAGAGTGATATTGATAAACAAATCTCTGAAGTAGATGATATAATATTAAATCGTTTGTGTTGATTGATAATGTAATTTTTTTCATAATAGGGAAATATAAACATTATTTCCATATAAGTCAAAATATCAATTACCAATAATTAAATCATCATAATTCAAAGTATCCATCCCTTTTTGTTTGTCCTTAACGTCCTCGTACATATAAGATTTAACGACAGATAATATACTTGATTCTGATTGTGCAATTTTTGACTCCATCCAATCATCTAATTGTTCTCCTTCCTCCATCATTTCCCACATTTTGTATGCTAAAGTTGCAATGGTAAACAATTGTTGTTTCGCCATATAACTTCCTTCCTCGTTGGATTCATTAACCATTTGTTGGTCAACGATTCTCTTCAATTGATCCGGACTAATTAAATAATTTTTCATTTCTACTTTTTTAATAAATATTTATAAAACAAAAAAAGTGAGGAAAATCCTCACTTTAGGGCTGAACCTGGTTTGGGTTCGTTCCACCACCAACTTTATTAAAAGCTGGAAACTTTTTTTGTTCTCGGTATATTGAAATACAAATCATTAATTTCATCAATTGTAGCAAATGGTAGCACATCATCCCCTCTTCTCGCGAAAAATGATGTTACGAATTTATTGGAATCCTTATCAATAACCGCAACTTCAAAGGAAGTTTCGAAGTCACCATAAAGACCTATTCCACCACCAACAATAGAAAGAAGATAATTACCAATCTCCATGGTGAACATTCTACCTTCTCTACCTACAGGATGTAAACGGGATTTCCTTTTTATGAAATCAATTGTCAAAGGTTTCATGAAGGTTGCTCAATTTTAGATTTGGTAATTATTTGTTCTGTAAGAGAACTAGAATCAAAAGAAGTTGATATAATAGACTCTTTTAATACTGAATGGGGTATGTTAATCAAAAAATCCTCCCCATTGAAATATGTCAGATCTTCCTTCAACATCAAACAACCATTGACCATCTTCAAAAACAATTTGAACTGAACCGGATTAACAAAAGTTTCCTGTAGTAATACACCTAAGGTTAAGTGTTGAATCTTGATTGTTTTTGTTAATAAAGTCATACATTTGATTTAGAAATCAAAGATATGCTTTTTTTTAGAAATTGAAAAATTAAAACAAAGATTTTTTTCCTCGTTGTTGTATATTTTGTCTATTTTTCATGAAAATATCAAAATCACTTGATCCTTGGCCTCCGTCGGTTTTAACACCTTGATTTCCATCGGTTTTAACACCTTGATTTCCATCGGTTTTAACACCTTGATTTCCATCGGTTTTAACACCTTGATCTCCATCGGTTTTATCTCCTTGGTTTTGATCAATTTTTACCTCATTTCCTTTATCGGTTTTATCTCCTGAATTTCCACAGAATGTCAAAGGTGTTTGAGGTGGGTATATGGATTGTATAATACAAACCTGAGCCATTACTTGTTCTTTATTTGTACTCAATTGTTTTAATAATTCACTTCTCATGAAATTTTTTACGCATTGGCAGGGATCTTCTTTTTCACCACAAGGAACCGGATTAGGATTCAAAATTGGTACTTTTGTGGTTGCCATAGTTGGGTTTTTTAAACCGGTTATTGCTTTTTCAATCATATCTTTTTCTTCCTTACTCAACTTCTTGTAATCTTCTGTTTTTTGATAACTTTCAAAATCTCCAGCAATTTGGTCACATGTTCTATTGGCCAAATAATAATCCAAATATGCTTTGATTTCATCTTCTGGAGATTCTCTCAACAATCCGTACATTTTACGAATTTCATTTTTTTCTGACTCTGTAATTATAAATCTTTTTTTCATATATTATTGTTTTTTTGGATATAATACTATTAATGAGTAAATTCTCGTGTTATTTTCAAATTTACCACCTTTCAACTCTACTGCACCATATTCAGTATTTTTACTTATCGTATTTTGACAAGATTGACATGATGACTCTCCAGGTAAATTAAATCTTAGGAAAAGACCATAAACCGGAGTATTTCCTAAATTGACTGAAAAAGTTTTCTTTTCCATGTCCAACTTGATTGAGGTTAAATCCAAACTTTTTCCTCTAGTTTGGTCTTTAATTTTTGTTTCAAGTTCATCAACAGTTTGTGCTTGAATATTAATGGTTCCAGATCCACTTTGATTATTTGTATTTTTGTTTGTACTAGATCCCGCTTGAATTGGATAACCTTTAGTTGTTCCTATTTGTACACCATTTTTATCTAAAATTGGAGTATCCACGATTTGTCTGTAGTAAAAATAGGTTTCATAAATTGGTGATGATTTACCTCCTTGGGCTACAATAGGGTTTTGATTTTTTTTGAAAAATGCATATTTTGAAGGATCACTTTGAAATGCAGATGGAATTGCCACCCCTCTATGTCCCCAACCACCTCTACCATCAAAGCTAGTTATTGCTTTATCCTCAGTCGTTGCACTTAACGGAATTTTTATTTCCAAGAAATTATCATCTTTTGTCATGGTTATACCATCTAAATCAGGAATTACGTAAGTTCCTGAGTTGTACAATTCCTTGAGGTAATCACCAGTCACTTTTTTAGCAACCGCAGTTGCTTGATGTATTGAATCACCTTTACTACCATCTTTATGTTGAATACAAAACCCAGTCTCAGGACCATTATATGTTACTTTTACCTCTGAAGCAGTTTTAGAAACATCAACTTTTGGTTTAGTAACTCCATCACCATTCTGATAATTTTCAAAATCGCACCTTATCTGTTCTGTGATCAGTCCATACATCTTACGAATTTCGTATTTTTCTGACTCAGTAATTATAAATCTTCCTCCCATAATTCATAAATATCTATGGGCACAAAAAAACCTCCAACTTTTTTCTACAAAAATCAGAGGTTTTACTATATAGCAATAGGGGTATTGAAAAAAACGCTGAGATTACACGTTAGTTCAGAGAATCTTTCGAAGGATTATTTGGTTCCCTTCTTATCCACTTCCTTTTGAGAAGTAATCCTCAATGACGATTGATTGGGTCAATCACACCTAAAGGTTTCAATTACTCTCTCATTACTCAACTCTCTTCGAAGATGCCTCCCCGACGCGTCCTTGCGGGACTAGAGGTTTTTGGTAAGAATACACTCAGACTTGCGATCCTTGTGTGCAATGAACGGCTCATTACTATGTAGTCACCTTTCATTGAAACCTGACGAACACTTTTGCTTAATTGATTTAATGGACTTAAATGCATTAAGTTTTGTGTTGCGAATGTGTCGAAGTAGTGGTTCGTCTTAGGCTTCGTTATCTTTTGAACAACGAAATACCAAACTACTCCGTGAGATGTCCCCACCTCCTTGCTTCAAGTAAACTTCATAACTCATACCCTTGGTAGGGTTAAGGTTAAGGACTCCAACAGCACCACCTGTACGGGATCATACCTTTCGGTTTTAAGCTTACTTTAGTAATGGAGACCGCAATCGTGTTGTCGGATAACAACATATCTTACAGGAATCCTATGGGTTATTCTTATTGATCTTCCGACCTCAATCCGAGAATTCGCGTCCCCGGATCATCTAACCACTCCCCCTACAGTGTTACCCTCGGTACTAGAGGTTAGATGATATCCCACTTGTATACTCGAGTTCCATTTCTGAAACCGCAAAGTCATTAACACAGATGACTTCACTTTATCTCACTTTCGTGGTTTATTTAAGGACCATATACGGCCCATTACCTTTATCAAATGACCGAAGTCAGATGAACGGATAATTATTTTAATTCAAAGAACTGTTAAGTTAGACAAGAAGAGGAATCTTTACGACCACTCACTAACCTCCACTTATAATCACCGGTTTTTGTCTGATTTTAGAGACTCATTCCGGTAGGACTGAGAGTAGTGGAACCTTTACAACCCCTTCTCGTCTTTTGTTTCACAAAGGTAAGAAAGGTTTTTCAAACTTCCAAATCTTTTTTTGAAACTTTTTTTTGTTGCGGCGATTGGATTCGAACCAATGATCCCTAGGTTATGAGCCTAGTGAGATACCACTTCTCCACGCCACGATATAATATTTTAAAGATCTTTCAAATTAAGGATGAGTTGAGTATTTCGTCCCTCATCCCCATTTGTTTCACAAAGATAAGAAGTCATTTCCAAACTTCAAAATCTTTTTGAAAAATTTTTTTGGTCATCAAATACAACAGACAATTTATGGACCTCCACTCTTGGGTCAGGTTTGCCCGGTTATCAGAACCAAAATTTCTCAATTCTTACCGATGAGATTACAAAGATAATGAATTAAGAGATACCAATCTATATATAAGGAAAATTGTGTTATATAAATATATTCAACTTACTGAAAAATCAATCTTTTTTTTTAATTTTTTTTTACATATTTATATGTAATGAAAATCAGAATTGGAAATAATACATTCAAAGTAAAAACCTTAATTGATAAGAAATCCCAATCTATCGGAATGATGGGTAAAAGATTTGATGATACCTTTAACGGATTACTTTTTATAATGGGTGGTGATAAACAATGTTTTTGGATGAAAAACTGCGTAATTCCTTTAGATATTATTATTATTAAAAATAATGTAATTGTTAATATACATCACGATTGTCCTCCTTGTCATAATGATCCCTGCGCGTCTTACTGCGGAAATGGAAACATTGTTTTAGAACTTGAGGGTGGTACTTGTGAAGAGTTGGGTATAGAACCCGGAGATGTGATTAAATATTTATTTTAATTATTCCCAATAAACCCAATATTCCAAACCATTATTATCACATTCTATATGTGATCCACCCCATCCATCTATATGTTCAAAATAAACTTTTGAACCATTTGTAAGTGTTACCAGATCTTCCTTTTTTAGTGACATATTAGTTGTCAACTTGATTTTTTTTCCGTTTTTATCTACTGTCGCTAAACCATCAATTTTATAAATTTTGAAAGAATTTTGTTTTGGTACTCCGGTATATTCTTTTGCCTTTTTTTGCATAACATTGATAAGTTTATCTGTACATCCGGCAACATCTGAAGATAAAACTTCTTCATCTTCATTCAATAACCCTCCTCTCTTAAATGATTCATGCATATTCAAGATTCTCTCTCTTTCTGTTTCTGATATAATTGTCCTACGATTCATAAAATATTTTTTATATAAATATCATATAAATAAAAAAAGAGGTAAAAACCTCTCATTTTAATTCTAATTCAATTTGTTTTTTCTTATCAACAAACGCCTGAACTCGTTGTCTTGCTATGTCAGTATAGTTTCGAGATAGTTCAATACCGATCCACCTTCTCCCCAATATCTCAGCCGCCACCAAACTAGTTCCACTACCGGCAAAAGGATCCAAAACTATTTCATTCTTATATGTTAGGATCTTAATTGCCTTATCCGGGATATCCATTGAGAATGTTGCCTTGGTTAATGATTTGGTGTCGGCAAAGTATTCCCACCTCCCAAATACCAAATCCATAAACTCTTTCTTATCCTCCGGAGAATAAACCATTTTAGTTTTGATTGTTCCATCTTCACCTTCCACTTCTGTTGGAATACCGACCCACTGGGGTTCTCCTTTTTCTTTCTTAATTTTAACTTTCTTATATCCGAGTATCACACATTCTTTCGGGTTATAGATATAAGGTGAAGACGGACTCATCCAAGATCCCCAAGCTGTTTGTCTAACCCGGTGTGGTGAGTTTTCGGTAAGGTCTACTGTTCCAAAGTAGTTGAATCCTATCTCTTTCATAACTGCGTAGAACTCAGCATTAAATAAGATTCTTCCTCCCCGGTCCTGAACATTCATTTCAATGGGAACATTAACCGCAATTCTTCCATCATCTTTTAATACCCTCAACGATTCCTTCAACCACTTCCTAGTAAAATCCCAATACTCATCCATTGTTTTGGTATCATCATAGGTATCGTAAGCAATTCCCGCGTTATAGGGTGGTGATGTTACAATAAGATCAATACTACCTTCAGGGAATGTTTTCATTACCTCAATACAATCTCCATTTATAATTCTATTAGTTTGCAACATATTCCCAAGTGTTTTCTTTTTTTATTGGTGTTACTTCTATATCCAAGAACACCGCGTTTTGATCGCCAGCATGAAGACCTAATATATTAAAATCATAAAACTCCTCCGCTTCACCCATAGTCATTAAATCTCTTTTTTGAAGTATATCCAATATTTTAGGTTTTGAATAAAGTATTCTCCTTCCATTACCGAACTCCTCAACAATACCGATGATCGCCTCTTCAAACCCGGTAAGCATTATTGCGCCTTCCGCATACTGATGAATATCAACTAACATTTTCTAATAATTTAATTTTTCTTTCCAGATACCATAAAGCCTTTTTAAGATCCTGAAGTTCTTTGTCGGTTTCTTTTTTACCCGCTCTCGCAACATACTTAACTACATTGAAGATGTATGCGTCTTTGTGTAGATCCCAAGCTTCACATACCTTAATAACCTCATAAGGATTATTTTCACCACCATAATGATCCGGGTGATTGATCATTTCTTTACTCATAAAGATCTTTGCTTTTCTTTAAGTTTTTCGCGAGATTGTTGTTTCTTTGATTTAGTTATTTCCTTTTTGGAAACATCTGACATTTGCTTCTCTGTTGGAGCTGGTCTACCTTTCTTCCATTCGGATTTAGGGATAAATTCCCAACTGATACCTACCATGTTGTCAGCCATCTTGTTATCTACTCTTTGAATCTCTCCGGTTTTTTTGTTTCTAATTGTTTTCATTTTTATATTGTTTTAATTTTTCTTGAATTTCTTTTTCAGAAACACCTTCTAACAACCAATCTAAAACTTTTGCTGATATTTGGTCTTTGAATATTAAAGCATCTGAGTTAAATAATGGTTTTAAAGATTGTTCAGAGTTCAATCTTTTCTCTATTATTTCATAACTAATAAATCGTTTGTTGAAACCCATTAGCAAATATAAAAAAATAATTTGATAAAAGAAATTATGCTTCTATTGTTGGAATATTTTTGAATTTTTTGGATTGATAAATATGACCAACCAACTTTCTTTTGAATAAAGGTAATAATGTTTCATTAATTGGATATTCTTTATCCGTTTTGAATTCATAAACCGGGGCTTTTTTTCTATGTGAATCAGATATGGTTGAAAAATTTTCTATTATTTGATTAAGTGTTAGATCTTTTTTATTTCCATTGTAGATTAGATCTACTTTGATATTTTGTTCATCTCCAATTGGTTCAATATCACTCAATGTATATTCCCAAACGTGAATCTGATTTTCGGTTTTTTCACCATAAATGACAAATCCACACTTATTATCAAATAATTTTTTATTTCTTTTTATAGAGAAAGAAATTGATTCATAAACCATTTGCCAATAAGCTTTAAATAAACTGAAGTATTCATAAAATTTTTTCGCGGAAAATTTTATTATCTTATCAACCTCATCTTTATCTTGTTCGTTTAATTTCGGTGCCGGTTGAGCTATCAATTCTTTTAATAATACTTCATCATCAAATGAAATAAATTTCTTGTTCGTGGATAAAATTATATTTTCTTTGATTAATGTTTGTAGGCTAGCCAATTGAAGGGACACCTCAATAAATGCTGGGTAAATTTTGTTTTGACTCAAAAAGTCATCCATTTTCTTTAAATAAGCTAATAGAATATATTTTTTGTGTTCAAAATCAATTGGTTCTTGGAAAATCCAATCGTGATCTAAATTTAATTTAACTATGTCTTCCATTTTTTTATAAACAAAAGATAAATCAAATAATATAAATTTGAACACTATTCTAATCTGAAAACGTAATAATCTCTTCCATTAATATTTTCAATATCGTAATCACCATCGTAAGATGACATGGAAGAGTATCCGTCAGAATCAAATATATAATCAACCATTGAGTCTTCATCAATGAAGTCTTTGATCTCATAACCCCAATCTTTTAACCAACTTACAGGATCATTTAATGCCCGATCAACAAGTTCTTGGACTTTGTTATCAATCATTTCCTCAGTAGGTTCTTTATCAGGTTCTATTTCATCAAGTATTTCCTGAAGGTTATCAATTTCTTCTTGAACCTCATCATAAGCATCAGAATAATCACTTGGTTCTTCTATTTCATGTTCCAAGTTATTTTGTTTTTCCTCAAGTTCGGCAATTTTAGCTTCTATTCTTTCTTTTTCCGCTTCCTGTTCATCCGATAATTCATAATCATCATCATCAAAATGACTTTCCGGACTTTCTCTTACATCATTATCGTAAAAATCTCTTGCATAATCTTCCACTCTATCTTTATCAATATTATCCTCTAAAACCCAATCACTATAACCATCATAACCAACATCATCTATCAGTGATCTAATACTATCTTTAGCACTATCCTCAGCCTCGTCTTCAGTTCCAGCCGCGTAACGTTGCCCTTCTAAATCATCATAACCAACAATATCAAAGGCATCCAACTCGTAATGACTTCCATCCGGTATTAAATGATAAACACTGAATTTACCTTCCATTTCCTCAATTTGTTGCTCAGTGAGTTCAATTTGACCCTCAATATCTTCAGTATCAATTCCTTGTGACTCTAATTCTTGTTGTCTATCTTCTAAATCCGCAAGTCCAACATAAAGTTCCAAAAGTCTTTGTTCGCCAGTATTATCTAAATAATCATCTTCACTTAATCCTTCATCTCTTATTATATGTTCAAAAATGGCACGAGCCCGGTTTGATTCTGATGTATTAGCTTCAAGGGCATAATCCATTTGTTCTCTTCTATATTTCGCCTCAGCCAATTTTCCATCTTTTATCTTCTTTTGTTTGATTTTCCATACACCACTATACCAATCGCTGATTCTTCCTTGAACTTGAACTTTGCTTACATCTGCAATATCGGTGTAACTTATATCAAGATCACCTTCAATATAATCTATCCCTTCCAAAGAATTTATTGGTTTATGTCTAAGATCAAGATTTCCAACTATCCATATTTTTTTATTCTTGAATTTAGGTAATTTAGAAACCGCCTTAATGTTGTTAGATGTGAATTTGAGTAACTCAAGATATTCTTTACTAGGAATTTTAACCCATTCTTCAGATTGCTCCACAATTGTTCTGATTAAATTTTTGAGTTCAGATTCATTGATTCTGTAAACTTTTCTCATAAATTATAAATATTCAGAATTAAATAAAATTTTTTAAAATTCCTTTACATCAAAAGGCAAATATAAGATATTTATATGTAAATAAACTAATCAAATAATTAATTATGGGATGCGGTTGTAAAAACAAATCTAACGAAAGTCAAAATTCTCAATCACAGGTTAAAACACAAACTCAAACTCAACCAACTCAACAATCTGTTCAAGAAGCAATTAAAAAAACGATTGAGAAATATTACATAAATAAGAAACCTTCCAATTAATCAAATTGGAAATCTAATTTATATTCAAAGGGAAAGTGTTGCTTTCCCTTTTTTTTATATTTATAATTGTATGTTCAAACTATTCGGCACATTGAAGACCATAATCTTGGAATCAAGAAAATATGAAATGGATCCCGCAACTTATACAACACTTGCGGTTATGGCAAATGATATATACGAAAAAAGAAAACAAAAATGGGTCAAACAAACATTTTTTGATTCATTGTTGTTCAAAACAGCCGATGGTACCCAAGGGATGGTTAAAATTTATGTCTCCCCCAATCTATCTGAAATAGCCGAGATGTCCACAAGACCTTTTGAATCCAGAGACCCAATGGATTTTGTTATGAAATTAAACCCAAAAAAGATAGGATCAAGAAAAAGTTTATTTCTAACAATGTACCATGAAATGATGCACGCCATAGATCCATCACAATCCACAAGAATTAAAGTCAAAAATTCACTCACTTATGATCCATCAAAAGATGAATCATATTGGGGTCATCCGGTAGAATTTTTCGCAATAACCAATGAATTTTTGGAGGCTTTGCAATTGGAAATTGAATTCAGATTAAAAAGAGTTAAAAAAGAAGAAAGTAAACTTTTGATTATAAATGCTTTAGATAATATTTTGAATTATTTTTCTAAAGGGGAGAAACTTTCAAATTTATCATTAGACATAATTGAAAAAATGGGAGATGAAAATTCACAAAACAAATTATCAAAAGTACTTGATAGAATATCTTTTGATTTTCCGGAAACATCTGAGTTATTACCAAGAAAAGATGAACCTTATTTCTTATATTATATTGAACTTATAAAAAAATATAATCCCGATATATGGAATGAATTTCTAACCATGTTGGTTAAGCACGTAAGAAACTTGAAAAAAATTTCTATTTAATATTTCAGACTTTTTAATTAGAATTTAATTATGAAACTGATAAATCCTATTTCAAAAAGAGCTTTTGTAAACCTATTCTCCGATTTTATCTTACAAAAATTAGGTAAAACAACAAAAACAATAATTCAAACCACTCTTTACGACAACTTCATAGTAATTTATGGAAGAACGAATTCAGATGTGAACTTAAACATGGATGAAATCAAATCAGAATTTTTTCTTGAAAATCAAGAACTTTTCAACAAAGTATCAATAAATGAAAATTTGGGCACGTTAAATTTAATTCAATATAATCCTGAGTATTTCAAAAATAATTGTTACAGGTACTATCTAAATTTATACAACACAGAAAGACCTTTATACCACAAAAATGTTTTATACTTCCATTTTAAAGACTTTACTGATTCAGTAAAATGGAAAGAGGGATTATTTTTAGAGGTTCCACACAATTCACTATTACCATCAGAAAAATTTAGATTTTCACCTCTCCAAATCACATCTGAGTTTCCATATGGGTATAGTTTGAGTATCGGTAGATCATTGATTTATTATGCGGAATATATTTCTCACAACATTTTTAATACAATTTCAGTGGAAAATATGAAGATGTTGATTACAAATCAGAAAAATGTGAATGATGATCAAATAATTGAGGTTCAAAGTAAATCACCTTTACCCTCCGAAAAAATCACTTCACTAATTTTAGATAATTTTGATTTTGATTTAGATAAATTTAATAATTTTTTCAGTGACTATGATCTTTGTGATGAAATAAAAAATGTGACATCACCTAAACCTTGGATAATGAAAAATATAATACCTCAAGATTTGTTTGTTTTTTAAATAAAAATTCTCTCTTTCTCACTTACCTTTTGCTCATACCATTTACCACATTTATCCATCCATACGTAAGGATCTTCAGGATTTTCTATCCACCCATGATCTGAATAATAATTGAAATCTTTACGTAGTAAGTTTGCCCGGTGAGAGGAATGAAACCTTTCAAACCCTAACCAATGTGGATACTGCACAATATCTGAACTTACTACCTCGGGTTCCATAGTATTTGTAAATCCCCTATCAACCCAAACAATTAAAGAAGTGTTAAAATAAACTTTTAAGGCTTCTGTATAGTCTTTCCACATTATAGAACAAGGGTGATTTAACCACCCTTTATATGGTGTTCCATCTTTTTTGGGTCTTCCTAAAATAGCATTTAAGATCTGAAATGTTTCAACACGTTGTTTCCCTAATCTTTTATTATCTAATGATTCCAAGGACTTTTTGAAGTCTGGATATGGTAAAAATGTTTGCATGAAGCAAAAATACCTAAAAAAGTTTACTTTGCCCCATTTCTTTGTTTTTTTTCTTTTCTTTTTTTTCTTTATAAGTTTCTCTAACAATGTGTAAAGACATCTCATTTTTCATATCTGAAATTTCATCATCACTTAAGTTATCAATTCTATTTAAAGCGAAATCAATATATGACTTAGAAATATCAATACCGAAGAAATTGTGTCCTAAAAATTTACACGCAACTGCCGAAGTCCCACTACCCATATAAGGATCTATGATAAACTTATCCTTTTCATCATCAAAAATTGAATATATACATCTTAATGGTAAATCCAAAGGAAATGGTGCCGGATGATTACCAACTCGTAGTTTACTCATTTCAGGTCTAAAATACCAAACAGATGTTAAAAGCGCATGTTTTGACATTAATTCTTTACCATAATCTTTTTTATCTCTAGGTTTGTAAAGCCAATAAATTCTTTCGTCAACTTGCCAAAACCTCCACCCACGAATATTTGCTGCTAGTTTTCTATCCCAAATTATTTCTTGTTTTGTAGTCCAGTTAGTTTTTGAAATCCACTCCATGGGATGGATCATTACTCCTTTTTCCCACCTAATTTTATGGTTATAAAAAAAAGATCCTCCCGGTTTTATAGTTCTATATAATTGATTAAGTATTTCAATTTGTTGGTTTTGATACACATCTTCATCTAATGAATCATCAATGTCTGAATAATCAATATCTTTAACCAAAATACCACTTTTATTTTTTTTCTTGTTGTAAGGGGGAGATGTGACTCCCATATCAAAAGTATCATCTGATATTTTTGAGAGCACTTCCAAAACATCGCCATTCCATATTTCATTAATCATATTGAATTATTTTTTAAATAATTAAACAAATCTTTTTGAAAGAATTTAGTATAATTATCTAAATCATTTCTCACAAATTCAATTGTTAACTCAGGACATAACTTTAAGTTATTGAAATTAAATGTCGCACTTCTCAAATAAGACCCTGTTACATCTCCATTAGGGAATTTTTTAACTAATTTACTATAAAAATGATTTTGTAAATTATTATATGGGATTTTCAATACATACATTAACAAACCGTCAATAAAACCTGAAACATGTATATTAGGATTATCTTCAATGTATTTGTTGTGTCGTTTAAAAGTTAAATCAGTATAGTTACCTCCTGCATCTAACTTTTTTTTGGAGTCCGATCCAATATTTTTTGGTTTGATCTCATCTTTGGATTCATATCCATCATAACCTAATTTATTTGGATTGGATTTAATACCAATTACTTCACATGTGATAATTTGCCTAAGTGTTGAGGAGTTTTTATCATTTAAATATAATTCCATTAAATCCATCATAATAGAGTTATATTTATGATTAATAAAATTTTTGGTTATAGAACCTTTAGAATATTCTGTTACCAACTTAATAAGATTTTCACTCATAATAATAAAAACTAATCAATTATGAGTGAAAAAACAAATGTTATTGAATATTTTTTTTGTACTGTTCTTTAATTATTTGGAGACCCTCTTCAATTTTATTGAAATCTCTTTCCGGAGCATAAAGACCTGAAATTGTTTTTTTACCATCTGTTTCAATTATCATAAACGCAGGGACAAATTCATTACCTCCAACTGATTTGACAAACATATCGTACTCATCCTCATGTTCCACTATGTCTCTATCTATAAATTCTATTTTTTGTTCATTCAATGAATTTTTTAACATATCACAAAAAGGACACCCTTTCATTGAAAAAACGACAATATATTGTTCCATATCGCTAAACTTTTTCAGCCATTTCCATTATCAATTGGGTATTTTTCAATCCAATCTCTGTGAATATTTCCTTACCGTTAGAAAACGCCTTAATTGTTGGGACACTTCTAAGTCCAAGTTCTGATACGTATTCTTTATCATTTTCAATGTTAAATGTGTAAAGCTTAACATCGGAATTAGATTGGACTAATTTTTCAGACGCTTGTTCAAACATAGGTTTCATCATTCTACATGGACCACACCACGGGGCCCAAAAATCAACAATTAATTTTTCGCCACTTGCAATTTTATCTTTAAGTTCTTGCGTTGTTATTTCCATTTTTTAGTTTTTTTAAACTGTTTATAAAAAATTTTACCTCCTCTAATTGATCGGGTTTGTATATAATTTTAAATACTTTTAGATCTTCTTTTTTATTGATATATAAAAAAATACCAGAAGTATGTCTTAGAATTATTTCGGTATGTTCAACTTTGTTATTCTCATAATCAGAGTTAAAAAACACCGGAACAAATACATTCTTTTTAAAAAAGTAATCTAAATGTAGATCGTTTTCAAGTCTTACATCCATAATAGAATGGATCTTTTCCAAAGAATTATAAAATTTAGTAAATATATCTATTTGTTGTGTCATAATTAAAACCCAAATTCCATTGAATTTTCTCTTCCCTCCCAAATATATTGTCCGCTTTTTTCATCAACCTTAGCATCTTCAACTTTTCTGACCTGATTAGCAATCATAGTTTTCAAACTAAAACTTAAAGATTTTGTTGACCTAAAATAATCATTAATTCTCATATCTAAAATTGAAATGGTATCGTCCCAATCTTTATTGAGTTGTTGATTAAATCTTCCAAGTGTTTGAACTCTTTGGAAAACCGGACTTTTATTTTCCAACTTTGACATTCTATATTCTATTGTCGCCCTGTTTTTACCATCATCATTTCTCAATGATATGATAAATGAACTGGCTCTTTGTATGTAAGATCTTACACAATTCTGTTGATGTGCGGATTCTCCATTATAATCAGATGTTGTTGTCAATACAACCGGGTTAAATACTTTACCATAAAAATCAACTATCGGCATCTGAATACAATCAATTAAACTTTGATCATATTCTCTTTCATATATACCATCAGTATAATAAGAATATTTGTTTGACCAAGCCATATGTTCATCGTGAAATTCTTCCATGTTTGTTGACTTCCACTTTATAGGTTCAAACCCTTTTATCTTATTATAAAATCTTGTGTGGTCATAGAAACTATTGAGTAACCTTTGTCCTTCACCCTCCTTGAGACTTGACACCAATACTTTATAAATGTTCTTTTTTTCTTTAGGTGAAAAATTACAAAAATTAAGATTTGGAACTGAATGATGATCATATAAATTAAAATCATAAAGTAATACACAATCTTCAACAGATTGTTGTCTCATAAAATCCTTTCCAAAAAAATTATCATAATAAGTTATCACCTTCGGATTATAATTAGTTATTTTATGGAGAATATTTCTCATTTTATCTCCATTCAATTTATTAATATCCATAATGGTATCTACAAGCTTAAACCCGTTGCGTTTCCATATGTGTTGTCTTGGCATGGGAACAACGTTCTTAAATGCAAACCAGTTGTTTGGGTACTTGATGCCTTTATTTATCAAATAAAGTTTGTATAAATCGTGATCCATACTATGTAGATGACTAAAGGTAAACCCGGGTATAAGTTTAAGAAAAGTCTGAATGAAAAAATCCTTGACAAATAATCCTCCGGTTGAAACAGAATGTTTAACTACGTAAGAATCTTTAGATAATAAAATCTCAAAATCCGGAATTGCGCTTAAAAATAACCTAATCGGACTTTCCAAGAAAAAATTCTTCTTGACTGTTGATGCCACTCTTTTTGATCCTTCAAATCCTGTTGATTGTCCTCTAAAAAAACATTTTGTTTCTGTATTGTAGGTTAAATATTTCATATATTTTTTTCTCTTGAAAAACTTGAATCCAGCCCTTCTATACTTCATATAAGAATAAAACTTAACGGAAATTTTTGGTCCGGTTCTTTCTATAACCATTGTGCTTCTATACACCTCAACAGTCGCTAAAGGATTGCCATAATGTTTAATAAACGCATCCTCTGTCTCTGCTTTACTTTCAGGAGTAAATTGGGATCTCAATAACTCATCCACAGAATCCTCATAAACCTTAAACATAGAATGATAGTTATTTTTTTCGGACTGTGAGATTTCATTATAAGGTTGATTTACAACGACGTGATACCTCTCAATAGAAAATTTATACAATGTTTCAACTGACATAAGAAAAATTAAAGGTTAAAGATAAGAAAAAAAATCAATTCAAACAAATAGGACCATAAATTGTTTCATAATATATGGTATCAATTTTATTCTTTCGCTTGAATTCATTATTCATTTCAACCACTAACTCCAATAACTGCTTCCGGGTGAGTTGAGCATCATCCCCTTTCTTGTGGTTCTTCAAAGATATCTCTTTGATTTTTGTGAAGAAGTCGTCTTTGCTTAAATCCCCAATTAAATTTCTAAGTTCATCGGGGTGTGTTTCAAAAAATCTTATTACCTGACTAATATAAATGTCAACATCTACACTACTCATAAAAATTTAATTTTTTTTTGTTATTACTATCACTCTTTTCGTTCGTAAAACCCTGTACCGTTTTCGTCAATAAATATTTCTGTTATTTCCGGACTTAATTTCACATTGGGTGAACCCATAAGATTGATTATGTGTAAATTTGGGATTCCCAAAACGGAATTAGGTACTATTTTTAAACTTGAGTTCTGAGGTAAAGATAAAAATTCCAAGCTTTTTAGATCTCCCAATGAATCTGGAACAGACTTAACACAATTTTGTAATAAAATTGCTTCCAAGTTTTTAAATCTAGAGATAGTACTTGGTATGTCCAAATTCAACGAGGAACTTGATTTATTATTGAAAATAAGACTAACTATGTCTTCAGGTAAACTATTAAACAACTCTTCAAAACCATATAAAGCCACATACTTTGATGCTGAACTATTTGGATATTCTATCTCTACCCTTTTTCCATTACCGGAAGTTAAACCTTTAGCAAATTCAGGTTTAAAATAATCTTTAAGTTCCGCCATTGGACCATTCAAATATTCAACCAGTTCAATTCTTTGGTCTAAACGATCCATGAATTGATTAGATGGAAAATGAAATTGAAATCTTTCTTGAGGTAAACCGGTCCTTTTGCCGACAGATCCCTTATCATCATTAGCCATGACAACGTAAAGTGGACCATCCTTCAAATATCCCATAGTATAACTTGCGTCCGGAGGAGAAGTACACCATCTACTCTCACCATTCTTATAATCATAGTAACCTCCAAACCAACTAGCAGCTTCTTGCGCTAATTTACCTGCTGACTTATCAATTTTTATGACAGTCCAAGTAGGTCCTTGGAATTCTATAGTTGATCCAGGATGATTGAACCCTTCTCTACTTTTTCTGACTTCTTTCTTTAATTCTGTCTTTTCTAATTTCTTTTTTATATTTTCAGGTAATTCAAAACTTTGTAAGAACAAGAATAAACTATTAGGAGTAAACTTATTGATGTCTCTTTTATCTTCTGGTAGATATTGCTTGTATTTTGTAAAGAATTTAAGATCATCAGTGGTTTTGAAAAGATCCTCTAAAAACAAAGATCTAGCATCTTTAATCGCCCTTTCATAAGAAGGCGTTCCGAATTGAGCATTTGCTGCTGTTTCAGCATCCAAAGCCGGTTTCTCATAACTTTTCAAAAGCCAGTTACGATACATACCGGGTTTGATATTTTTTAAATTCTCATCACTCAAATCGGTTTGATCAAAACCTTCGGGAACTTTAGTTGTAGGATCAGCCATCAATATCTGAACAAAGATACCTTTATCCATTATTGGTTTGATCTTCTTACCTTCTTTATCTTTTTTTGGTTCTACATATTTTTTATATAATTCCTCAAAACTTGTAGACTCTACAATGATCGTTCTAAGTGTACTGAATATCTTCATCTCAATTATTTTACAATAAATATATTGATAATTGCAAATATAACTAATAATTCAATATCAATAATTCTTCACCCATATTTTGTTTTGTACCTTTTTTAGCCGCAGCGGCTTTTGCAAATGATTTTTTCTCCCATCTATATTGATTTTCAGGAAACCAAGTGTGTAATAAATCAAAATCATAATAAGACAATGAAAACTTACCTTTAACATTTTGTAACGTATTTGCAAGTCTTTCGTGGTCCTGTCTGTCAAAATCGTGGTTTGAGTAGTAGTTTTCAGTTTTCCAATATGGAGGATCTAAGTAAATATATGTATTTTCTGAGTCATATTTTTCTATTACATCCTGAAAATCCATATTTTCTACGTCAGTTATCTTTAGGAAATGTTCCACCCAATCCGGTTTACTTAACTTGTCTCTAAATGCTAGATATTTTGACCTATACTTACCCTTCAAATCGATAAAAGAAGACGTTTCAGGTTTACTACCGCTGAAGACCTGAGTGACCACATACACATATTTAGCGGCAGTCATATAATCAGGTGTATTAGTTGTAAATCCTGAATTAAATATCTCTCTTTGGAAGTCCTCAAATCTAGTTCTAAATATGGGATCTGTATTATCAACCCCCAATTGCTGAACCGGGATAATATCTAAATGTCTCTGTAGTTCAGACGGATTCTGAACACACTTAAATAAATTGTAATTAAGGGGATTAAAGTCGTTATAAACGACCTTCTTTAGATTTGGATACTTAGATAGGTCCATATTAAAAAAACACCAGAACATACCTCCAAAGGTCTCTACATACGTTTCCATATCTTTGAGGTAATATGGGACTATCCACTTACCAATTTTACTTTTACCACCAATATAACTCAACATTTAAATTTAATTTTGTATGTAAATGATAATACTTTTTTTCTATATTTAAAAGTATAAATTTTATTTTATGGAATATAATTACGAAAACAAAATTATGAAATCAAACGCAGTTGATGTTGACCACATTGAAAAACAAGTATCCGGATGTAAAACTTGTAAACAAAAAAAGAAAAAATGTAGAACTTGTAAATCTTCAAAAATTAAAATTAATTGGATGTTGTTTTTATCGTTTTACTTTTTAATATTCATAATTTGGGGTCATATAGAATTTATAAAATTCTTAAGAAGTTTATTCTAACTTCTATCAAACTTAACTTCCATTTTAACGTATAAATCACCTACCTCATTTCCTCTGAAACCTTTACCTCTTAATCTTAATGGTATTTCTGTATTGAATTGATTGGGTATTTTGACAGAAAGTTTACCATCAGGGTGTGGTATTTCAAACGAGTCATTATTTAGTTCTTGAAGATTGAAATGTTTATGATATACTAAATTAATTCCGTCTTTAGAGAAACCATTTGAATTTTTTATATTGAATCTGACTATCAAATCACCAACAACCCCTTCATAAAAATCTCCCATTGCCGGTAATTTTATCATTTGACCACTTTCAATTCCGTGAGGTATTCTAATTCTTAATCTTTCCATGATTGACTTAGTAGACTCACCATTACAGGAATGACATTTATTTATAATTCTGTGTCCCTTACCATTACAATCTGGACATACTACTTGATGTATCTGTGTGAAGAATCCTGTCCCAATACTCTGTGTTATGAATCCTTGAGTTCCACAAGTTATACATCCGGTTCTTTCTCCCCCTTTACCAGCACAAACATCACAAGCAACTTTTTTTGTAAAATGGATGTCTTTCTCAACACTCATGAATGTATCAACAACATTCACATCAACATCAATTAATTTTTCAGGTGCTCTTCTCCTTTGTTGTCCAAAATTTGAATTGAACTTACCACCAAACATTTGACTCAAGATGTCATTTATATCCGCACCAAAAGGATTTCCACCGGGATTACCCCTCATGTGTGGATTTTCTAATCTGTAATTATATTCATTTCTCTTATTGGGATCTGATAATACATCATAAGCCTCCGCAATATCCTTGAACTTTTCAGCGCCATCAGGATTTTTATCAGGATGGTATTGGAGCGCCAGCTTTCTATAAACTTTTTTTATTTCCTCAGCGGATGCGTCTTTACTTACACCCAAAATTTCATAATAATTTTTCATATGAACAATAATTATACTATTATTTTATTTAAGAATAAAGTAAGATATAAAATATTAAAAAAATATAAAACATTCAAAAAAGCTGAAAATTTTTTTAAAAATAAAATGGATGAAAGCAACAACGTAAAATTTAATATTGAGTATGAGGGAGGAAAAAAAGTAGATTACGAACTTGCACTAATAGAAAAAAACTCAAATAAATTGATACCTTTATTTAAAACAGATGAATTAGGTAGAAATATAAAAATAAAATCAGACAATGATATTATGACCATCATTAAGTTAGAAAAATATAACTTAACAGAAAAAATTCAGGACCTGAATAAAAAAAAGAAGATTGATTTCAATAATTTCTTATCTGAATATTTGAACACCGATAATTTGAAAATGGTTTCAAAAATAAATAATAAGATATTTTTACAAGATGAAGATGAAATAAATTTGTTTTCACTAAAAAATGAAGAAGACGCCGAAAGATTTTTAATTTGTTTAGAAGAAAAAATATTCCAATCTAATAAAATAAATTGCATACTAATCAGAGATACTGACAAAGCTCAAAAGAAATACATATATAAGTTGCTTGAAGAAAAGGGATTTAATAAAGATTTTTTATATAGAAAAAGTACTACTCACTCAAAAGATAAATAAATTCAATTCCTGAAATGTCTATTTTGAATTTGTCCTTATCCTCTGATATATTTTTGATTAAATCACGAGTTTTAATAAATTCGTCTTTCGGTAAATCAAAAATTACCGCCTTTGTTCCGGGATGTAATAAATCAATCCCTTCCGAAATCAATGCCAATTTTTCTAGATACCCATCAACACTTTCTTGATTCTCTGCCATAATGTATATTTTTTGGGTTTTAATGTTTCAATTATATTTTCTCTATTAGTATTTTTAATTTTATTTAAAAATTTTTTTTTCTCAACTTCCAATTCTATATTATCTCTTTGGATTTCATTCTGATACCAACTTAATATTTTCTCTGTCCTCTGATTGTTCATCTTCGTCAAAATTTACATTATAAATATTTTTAATATTAAATTCCAAATTTTTGAGATCATTTAGTTTACTATGATCAAAAAGTTCTTTTAATTCCTTTATTTTTACTTCAAATAAACTTTCTTTTTCTTCTCTTTCTCTATTATATTTAACAATACCAATTATATTATTAAATAACTTTTCCATCAATTCTTCGTTGAACTCTACTGCGAATGAAAAACATCTGAAGTTATCTTTTGAACTGGGTTGTTCTAAAATCGTTTTTTCATCTACATATTTTTTTGGTATTTTCCATGTTTTAGGAAACTCAATATCAATAGACAAATAGTTTTGAAGTTTTCTTATTGATATGAGATAAGGAAAGAAATCTAAGAGTAATTTGTATAAGTTCATTTATATGTTTTTAATTATATAAGTTATAAAATACGATAAAAAAATACCATGTATTATAAGTTCCCTACCCCTTAATATTTTTTCTTCCGGATGGAGTAGGGCACTTATAAATTTTGTTAACAATCTCAAAGTCACTAAGATTGAAAATACAAAAACGTACAAAAAAATAGTTTCAACATTAAGCATTTTTTTCTGACTTTCTGTCTTCCAATATCTCTTGTCTAAGAGTTTGTAATAAACTTTTGAGTTCTTGTGCTAATTTTCTAGCTCTAGTACCTGCGCTTTTGTTTCCCTTTTGGAATTTAAGTGTATCTACAGATAACTCTTCAGTTTTAACTTTGATTTGTTCAATAGTTGATAATTCTGACATTTTTTTAAATTTTATCGTTTATTGTATATAACAATAGGGTTTTTTTGATTTCAAGTAAATACATTATGAATAATCACTCATGTTTTTATCTAATAATTTATAAACCTCAGTAAAAAGATCTAGGTCAGGTTTAGTAAATGGAAAATCTCTATCAAATAACTCTTCAAAAAACTTTCCCAAAGAGTTTCTTATTGACATATTTTTTTGATTATAAAACACTTCAGTCAAAAAAACTAAAAAATAATCATAATGATCTCCTCTATCATTGAATTCAATATTTTCTTTTTTAAATGAATTTATTGTTGTTTCCCAACACCAATCAAAATGTTTTTTTTTATCTTCATCAGACAAAATTATCTTGGTTTCATTTGGTAAACTCTCGTCACCCAAATAAGTTTCGCTAATCAACATTATCAATGATGTACAAAAATCGTAAAAAAGTTCACATTTTTCAGTAATAATGTTGTTAACATTCATCCAAACTTGCACTTCATCTTCCGGTATAGGTTTCATCACCCAAGAAAAAAAATTCTCCATAGAAATTTATCTATGGAGAATATAATCAATTAATTACTTTTTTTGTAGGTTATTGTGTTCTTTTATCGTAATTCATTAAATTCTTGATCTTGTTAAATTCTTCTGATAGTAAAATATCATTTTTTTCCTCAGTTGACTCAAGTTGATTCAGAATTTTTGTCGCCTTTGATGCGGCATCCTTACCATAATTTTGTTTGAATTTTGCCGCACGACCTGAATTTCCTTTAACAATTTCAGCAGGTTGTGGAGCTTTGTTGTAAGCTATGTCCTTAACCGCCCCCAACAAATTATCCTTTCTAATCTGATTTCTTTTTTTATTTACACCTGTTTCAACCGCATTTGCCCATTTTGGATTGTTACCTGTTTTAGAGGATCCTTCTATGTTAGAAGTTATTCTATCCTCATCCGGGTGAATTTCATCATAGACGAGATTTTCTTGACCCGCAGCCGTAAAATTATCAATATATTCAGAAGTCGCATTGTCAGGTTGGTATGCCATTTTTTCCATTTTAGCTAATTCACCATTACCTTTAGGAAAATGTTTGGGACTTGTTTCGTATCCCCCTTTAGATCCGTCTTTCAGATAATCTTTTAACTTTTGCGTTACACTTTTGATATAATCATCATTTTCTTTTTTAGAACCTTTCAGGGCTTTTTCAGTTTCAGCCCATCCTTTAGGTTTTTTACCTCCGAAATACTTATCACTTTTTTGCTCCAAAACAATCTGTTCAATTAAATTGATCATTTCTGACTCAGTTAATTCAATTGATTCTTTAACACTTTTCTTTTTATGTTCCACCCCTTTATAAGCTTTTATATTTTTTGCGAAATTAGCTTTTTTAACTAATTTAGGATCTCCACTTTTCATCGCTTTATCTATACAAGATTTAGTAACTTCACCACCACAATATTCTTTGAATGAACCTTCAGTTCCTTTTTTCTCCATTTTTTTCACTGCTTTTTGGATGAATTTTTCGGCTTCATCCAAGTTTGATCTATCTGTATAAGTTTTTCCACCTAACTTAAATTTTCCACCTTTTTTTGTTTTTCTTAAAGCATTTGTAAAAGCGTTTCCCTCTTCCATCTCATCAGTTTCACCTAAACCTAATTTACCTTTTATTTTGTTTAAAAAAGAACTTTTTTTAGGTTCTTCAAATTCAATATCTTCAACACCATTATATCTTCTTTTACCTAATGGAACGTCTTCAGATTCAATATCCTGAAAATCATAATCAGTTTTTTTACCTCTGTCGTACATACCACCTGTTTTCTCATGAAAATGATCAGAATCAATATTATCGTAATATCCAATTCCTTCTTCTAATTCATCATCAAAATCAGACACAAAACGTTCAACATCTTTATCACCCATTAAATGACTTCCAGCTTTTTTACCTCTGAAAGAGTGCATTGGTTCTCCTTCTCCCGGATATTCGTCTGTATATTCCAAGTCATCTTCAAATGAAGGTGACTTGAATTTGTATTTTCCACCTTTTTTCAATTTAGAAAGTTCAATTTCACCAACCTCTTTTTTCTTTTTTGATCCACGAAGAAGTTTGAAATCTTCTTTATCTAATCTACCATTTTTATTTCTATCTAATCTTTTCTGACCACCATGTAATCTTTCAGTAATGCTTCCTTTACAAAACATTTGTGTTCTTTCATCGTCAGGTCCAAAGTTAGCCATATGATATTTACAAGTTTCATCATTGTCACCTGTAGATTTATCAGTTATGTCCGTTTCCCCACCATCCATTTCAGATTCATCTTCCTCAGATATATCTGTCCCTGAAATAGTCACAGGACCTTGTGGATTCCAATCTTCTGATGTTGCCGCTTGAGGTCCAGTCCAACCGGCAGCATCAATTTTATTACTCAATTCTTCTGTTTTTTCCTCTAAAGATTCTTTCATAGCAACTTTTATTAATTTATCAATATGATTCATAGTTTTTTTTTTAATAAATATTTCAATAGTTTGGTTTATTTCTCTTAGTTTCCAATTCATTTTGGATAATTGATTTAATCACATCAGGAGAAACATTATATTTTAAACTTACGTCTTCAATTACTTTTTTTACTTTTTCATTTTCATATATTTTTAAAGCTTTAATATCTCCCTGATTACAATAAGGGAAAGTTTTACATTTTTTCTTTATTGTTACAAAATTTCCACCCGGTATTTGGGTTTTTGACCTCCCTCTCCAATCTTTTTTTGAGGTTGATTTTGCCCAAGCTGCGGTTGTTACGTAAGATCCTGATGAACCAGACCCAGTGGCTTCCTTGGTTTCAGTTTTTTTCCCTTTTTTTTTCTTCTTTGATTGTTCTTCTTTTTCTTTAAATTCGTCTAACATGTTTTTTACTTTTGATAAAGTCTCATCAGAAACTTTATCACTCCTTTTGATATACCCATATAAATCTTCAAAACTGAAAGCATACGCATCCATTATCAAAAATAAAAGTTGTCTATATAAATCTCTATCTTCATTTTTTAAGATTTTTAAAACTTCATCTGCCTTCTCATATTCATCAACTTTCATAACCTCTTCTAAATTAGTTTTTTCTGTTGATATTGGAGGTGCGAATGATCCTGCCGCGGAAGCTGAAGTTGCTTCTTTATTCTCAATTTTTTTTAACTTGTTATAATATTCTAAATCTTCATACAAATGATCCATGGCTATTTTTTTAGCCACTTGTTTGTTATCAGTATGTTCCATTTCAATTTTAGTCCCTTGAATAATTGCGTCCTTAACTTTTTTTTCAACCAAAGAAATGTCTTTCCCTTTTTTATGATTTTTCTTAACAATCTCATCAAAGGTTTTGTTTTTGATTGAAGATTTCTTCAATGCTTTTTCTATTAAATAATTTAAAACTTTACTCATTTTTTTAATTTGATTTTCCAATATATTCCTCCCTGTATTGAAGGCACCAAAGCGTTTGTAATCCCAATTCCTAAACTATACATGTTATCAGATTTTGTTTTCAAAACAAAATTAGGTCCGAAAAAGTTGAACCCTTGTCTAGTAACCCCAACTAATCCTCCTACATAAACCTGATTAACAGGTAGCTTAACAACAATAATACTATCTTTTATTACAATTTGATTGATGTCAGATTTTAAAGTCCTACCTTTTATCTTGTTCTCTTGAACTGTATCAACCAATGTTATGGTACCCAAACTATCCTCCAATTTTATCGTATCTTTATAAACTCTTTTAGAATAGTAATCTTTCAATATAGCGGCAGTATCTACATCGGCGGGGACATCAATATAAACAGGAGTTTCAACGTAAATAGTTTGACCTGGTTTATACACTGTTTGAGTTTTTGGAATATACTGTGTATCTATAACTCTTTGGATTACAGTATATTTTTTTCCTCCAACCTTTATTGTATCTCCCGGTTTTACAGGTGGTTTAGGCGTACAAAGTTTCAATAAAAGAATGACAATAATTAAACAAATTATCATCAAGGTTTTCAAATCCAAGTATTCATAAAATTTTTTAGAGTTCTTCTTCATCTTCACCTCCTTTTTGCATAGTTTTTTTCCTTGATGCCAATACCTTAGCCCATTTAGATTTGAACTTTTCGTAATAAGCCTGTAACTTTCTCATTGTTTCCAAAAAGTTTTCATCAACTTTCATCATCGTCCCGTTTATATAAATTCCATTGTTTTCACCAATTGTGAAATAAAATTCCATGTCAAAATCTATAATCTTTCCACCCCATTCTACATCCTTTGTATATACATTCAAGTTTTCAAAATCTACGAGATCAGATACTTCATTGATAAATTCATCCATAGTTTCCTGAAACGCCACTTTTTCATCTGTCGTTAGTTCCAAATCACTTTGGTCTCTACCATGTAAAGTTATCATTCCACCTGAAATTCTATAAGCTTGTTGCTTATCGTCTTTCATTTTTTCTTTTTCCGAATCAATTTTTTCTTCAGTACTTTTAATTGGATTAATTTTTTGGAATACATCGGATCCTGATTTTTCATCATCTTGTTCCATTAAAATACCATACTTTTTTTTAATTGAGTAATTTTCCTCATTTAAATTAGATTTAAGCATCTTGTTAGATGCCTTCAATAACTTTTTTATTTCATCATACGAATTGCTCATTCTCAAAATATTTTATAAATAAATCAAAATCAAATGCCGGACTTAAATCTGTAGATTTGGAGTTGAAATTACTTTTTGATATTATACCATTATATCTTTCAACACCTTCCACTTTTGTATTATGACCGACACATTTTTTATCAATAGAGAAATCATCCGTTAACTTATTACACAATTCAGCACAACTTTTAAGTTGTTCTTCAGTATAAGGTTGCCAAAAGAAATAATCTCTCCATTTTCTTTCAAAAATTTCTCCTTTATAAATATCACCAATCCAGTTAACGTAATAATCTGTTAGTGGTCTTTTTTCTAACCAACCCAAATTTTCAAGAACCACTATAATTGAGTTCTTATTTATAGATTCTTTTTTGAAAAATGAAGAATAAGTGTCGTCCGGAATCAAGTTATATATAATTCCCTCTCTACTTATTACATAATTAGGAATTTTATTGTATTTTTTGTTGTGTCTTTCTTTTAATGAGGTAATATAATATCTAATATCACGTGAAGTGTTAGCCAAAATAATTTGTTTTTTTTTCTTATTTTGACTGATATAACTTAAATTTTCAATTTTTTCAATATTAAACATTCTATTTTGTGTAAACTAATCTTTTTACTTTTTCATCTTCAATATTTTCCTGTTCTTTTGTTTCTTGATCCGATTCTTTTTTACCTAGTAAAATTTCTTCAGCTTTATCTATCTCCTCTTTACTTGGCATATTAACAATTAAATCTTTATCATAGTTCTCCTTTTCTATTTTTCCGGCGATTTTACTCAACTCTTCAATATCAACATCAGTTGTTTTTTTCTTATTTTTTTCCTCTTCTTCAAACTTAACTAACATGTGTAAAAACGATAAAGATATTAGCGGCAACATTCCCCCCGAGAAGAAAGCCAAGAATCTTTTATGACCTATTAAATCTCCGGATTCAACCCCCATCAAACTAACCAACGGATCTACAAGATCAACCCAGTCCCTAAAAATAGGATTGTTTATATCAATAAACTGATATGCAAAAAATATGTTTCCTATGAACTGAATGAGTGTTACAATACCGAATGGGAAGTAAACCTTTCTACCCATATTTGCGGATATAGCCGCTAATGCAGATAAGGCGGCAATCTCAATACCTACTGAAAGATATATAGCCCAACTAAACGGATTAGATATTCCATACCATTTTGTTACGTGAGATATTGACACCAACGCAACCAAAATTATCGGAACTAAAAATGAAACATATATAATGTTTTTAATATTTCTTTGAAACCAATTCATTATTTACTTCTTAATCTTTTTATCTCCTCATCTATTTGAGTTTGTCTTTGAACGTCGAGGATCTTTCTGTCAGTAGCTTGGATCATTCTTTTTTCCGCTTCCAATCCACTAATTCTTAATTCAACTTCCAACTCCTTTTTTGTATAAGTAGAATCTTTAATCAGTTGAATCTCTTTTCTGATTTTAGTTAACTCTCTTGAGTCTCCACATGTCTTAACTAATGTTAATAATGAAATAGCTAAGATTATGTTTGCAAAATTTTCAGTTATAAATTTTTTCATATTTAAAAGTTTTATTATAATAAAATAAAAAAAAATGGACTATTATAAATAGTCCATTCTCATATTAAAGGTAATCAAAGAGTACCGAACTCTCATTCCTGAGCTTCCTTAGTGCTTTTTCTTTAATTTGTCTAACTCTTTCTTTGGTTAAATCAAAATCAGTTCCAATATCTTCTAAAGTTCTATTGTTTCCGGTAAGTCCGAAGTAATCCTCAATAATAATTCTTTCTCTATCATCTAAAACATTGAGGATATCAATCAGTTTTTGTTTTAGAATATCTTGGTTATTAAAAGATTCATCAGGTGAAACCGCATTTGGGTTTGTAACAATATCCATTAATGTGTCTCCCTCCTCATTTATAGAATTATCAATTTGGAGAATTGATGGGAGATTTGCGAACTTGTCAGACAATTCAGTAATACCTTGTTCTACCGCCTTCTTTTCCTTATGAAGTTCTTGAACAATATTCACCGGGAGACGGATTGTTCTTGCGTTTTCATTCAGAGATTGAAGAATTGATTGTCTAACCCACCAAACAGCGTAAGATATAAATCTGAGGTTTTTGGTCCAATCAAAGTTCTTGATTGCTTTGATGAGTCCAAGATTACCTTCGGCGATAAGATCATTCAGATCTAACCCTTGGTTTTGGTATTGCTTTGCCACGGTAATAACGAATCGGAGATTACCCTCAACTATTTCCTTTTCAATTTCTTCCTTAACTTGTTTGGACACTCTACCTGAAGACATAATAGAGGATAACTCTCTTTCTCTTTCAGGTGTCATAACCTTAATCTTGCGAAGGTCTTTCAAATAGGAATAGATTTCTTCCTGATTAATCGGTGCACTTTCTGTTTTTTCTTTCATTCTTATTTTATTTTATGTAAAAAGTTTTTCTCATCTTCAGTTAACGAATCCAACCCGGAATCGTTTATCTTATCCAAAATATCATTTAAATTATATTCCTCAACGAATTTTGGTTTTAAGTAATCATAATAATCATCATCTTCATCTTCTTCACTTTCAATTATATCTAATAATTCCTCAAGTAATGGATCATATTGATCGTTACTAGTTTGAAAAACCAAATTTGCAGTTTCTAAACACAAAAAATCTTCCATAATTAATTTTTCATCCTCTTTGTTGTTGGATAGAAAATTTAATGTGATTTTGTCGTCATTTTGACATAGAATATAATTATACTGACATTTTGTCATTATACTATCTATGGACTCTTTCGCAAAACTCTGATTGAAAGTAGTTGCAAAATGTAGAACAAAAGATGCATTAACAATTCTATACTTGATTAGTGGTGCGGAATTTAGTTCCACGATTTCATTTGCCACATTTTGGATCTGTTCAAGTGTAAGATCCGGTTCTAATACGATTAGAAAATACTTTGTCATTGAATTACTTTACTGATGTTATCAATTTTTGTTATCTTGACCACACTGTTCGCCCAGTTGGATATTAGTGGGTTATGCGAAATTACGAATATTTTCTCAAAGTATTCTTTTATTTTCACAAAAAATTCTCCAACTAAATCCAAATTTTCATTAGAAATTTTCCCGAATACCTCATCCATCACAATTATGTTTGGTTTAGGTAATGAACAAACCTTACTCAATACTGATCTTAAAGCCAGTGACGCTATCGTTCTTTCATAACCGGATCCGGAGGACATGAGTTTCTCAACACCGGTCGAGTTATCAATCATCCAAAACTCAACCTCATTTTTATCTGAGATCTTAATTTCCATTCTGAAGTAACAACTATCCTGAAGAAGTCGTTGTAGTTCTGAATTTATAAATGGCATCATCGTTTTAAGGATTGTTTTGGTGATACCATTCTTTCCAAATATCTCAAGATAAATTTTGTAGATCTTTTCCTTCTCCGACTCTTCTTTTATCTTCTCAATAAAATCTTTGTTTTGTTGTATTTTGCGTTCGTCATTTTTAATGAAGTTGTTATTGGTTATGATACCTGCCTCATACTTTCTTCTTTCTTGTTCCAACTCATCCAATCTAACATTTGATTTAACGATCTTACTATCAATTTCATTGTTCTTCTTGATCTTTTCTTGAGCGTCGTTATATCTTTTTACTTTATCATTTGACCTCTCCAACTTCAACTCATATGATTCTATCTCAAGGTCCAACTTACCTTTAACCAATTTGTTTCTTTCGTAGTTATCAAATTGTGTTTTAAGAACCGCTAGATCACTTTCTTTAGCGTTCAGATCTGATAGTTTGGACTCAAGAGTTTCCTTTTCGTCCTTGATATCTTTTAACTGGTCTATCTTTTTCTTGGTCAATTCCGCATCTATCAACTTGATACCACAATGATCACACTTGAGTCCATCCTTAAACTTGTTAATGAGCTCTTCTATTTCAGATATCTTATTCTCTAAACCACCGATCTTCAATCTCAAATCAAGAATTTCTTCTTTTATCTTATCGTGAACTGTTTCTTCATAAAAACTTGATGGTTCAACCAGTTCAACCTCATTTGATTGTTTGGTCAGTTGTTGAATTTTACCTTCAAAGTTTCTAATGTCTGACTGAACAGATTCCAAGTTCATAATAATCAAGTCCGGATCAATATCGGTATGTTTTGAACCCTGAAGATTCTCCTTATACTCCTTACCCTTACTAATCCTGTCATTAACATCCTCAACACTATTTTGTAAAGATGTAATCTCTTGTCTCAATTCACCAATCTTGGTTTCACACTCCTCTATTTCCTGTTTTAATTTCTCAGAATTATAGATGTTAGAAATCATTGTCTTGGAGAAGTCAGAATAAAGTTCTTTACAGGTCTCTTCTTTTCTTTTGAGATACTCCAACCCTAAAAACTTAGTAAGGATCTGTCCTCTTGCAGTTGGTTTAGAATCAATCAGGTCCTCCAAGTTTGTAGCCGTGGTAAGAATGGTTGATAAGAAATCCTCTTGTTCTCCGATTGAAGATTTGATAAACTTCTCGGTTTCTTTTCTCTGTTCCCCGGTGAAATTAAGTAATTGTCCATCGGGTAATTTCTTAAAGAAATCAAGATCTGTTTTAACATTCCATTCACCGGACTTAGCCTTCTTTCTTTCAATAGTCCGGGCGATGATATAGTCCTCACCATCAATGGTAATCTCACCTCTTACGGATACCTTGTTCTTGTCAGTAAATCTATTAAAGATCTCCTCAGCTTTCTGTGTTTTAGTCGTAGTGTTGAAAAATAAGAACATCAACAGATCAACAGATAAAACAGTCTTACCACCGAAGTTTGGTGGGTCAGATTCAACTACTGTAATACCATTACACTTTTCAAAGTCAATAACCTGATTCTCACCATAAGATAAGAAGTTAGAAAACTCAATCCTCCGGATATACCACCTCTTAAATGCCGTTGATTCATCTGATTCGGCAATAAGTTTGTTCTCCACCGCAACATCCAAGTTAAGAATATTATCAAGGTGTTTGTCCTGACCCTTTGACTTCAAGTGTGACTTAACAAGTTCTATCTGATAGTTCTTATCCATCACATTGAATGTTACATCAACGGTCTGAACTCCTTCTTCAGCGGCGGTCTTAACCTTTGTAATTACATTTACATTGGTTGTCGCATACTTCTTTTGAAAGTATTGTTTAACACTTCTGATCTTCTCTTGAGAAAAGTTTTCTACATAATCCTCCCAAATAATTTGGATATAAGGATTATCTAATGTATCTACTTTTAAGTTGTGTGCCATTTTTTTATATTCAAAAACTGGTGGTGGATTGAATAAATCCATTGTGAAAAATTAAAGGTGTGGATCTACACTTGGTGCCGCTAAATTAAGTTGCACTGATTCTGATGTTTCTACCGGTTCTTGTTCTTGATCTTCGGTCATACCTGAGAAACTTTCTCTCATTTTTTCAAGTTGTTCCATCATAGCATCGTTGAACATCTTTTCTGTCTTTTTTCTCAAACCTGCAATTTTGTTATTGCGATTTTTTACTCTTCTTCTGTGGGCCTTTGCTCCACCTCTTTTAGCTGATTTCGCCATTTTGTTGTATCTTTTGTTTTGTTTATAAGTTCTTTTATATGTTCACTTTTTCCGAATATTAAATCGTGAATTCTCAAACTACCTTCCAATCGTTTATATCTCTGGTAAAGATCTTCGTGTATGTTCTTAAAAAATATGTCAATTTTTTTTTCTTGAAAACCTTTTAAGATTACACACTCTTTATTAAAATCATTCTCACCCACCAAAGATAAGACAAAAAAGAATTCATCGGCATTTATTTGGTTTTTTTCGTTAATTTTTTTCTTTGCTAATTTGTAAGCAATTTCTGACCAATCAACCGCCATGATTAAATAATGTTGTTCTGATTTGGTCTGTTTTCTTCAAACCATTCAACCACCGCATTTATCGCCCAAACGGCTCCGGATGATAATATACCATCAAAAAACCAAGAAACTAACGGTGATACACCCAATAATTCTTGTACTGGTGAGTAAACAAACCAACCCAAGAAAAATCCACCCCACGTAGAAAAACACATAGGACAGGATAAGATCCCGGAAATGAACTCTCCAACACTTTGTAAAGGAGCATTCTCATTTTCACCCCATTTTCTAATTCCATCTCTGAGTCCCTGAAAGATTGATCCATAAACCATAATGTTCATAAGACCATAACTCATAATAAACCATAATAATAATTGTGTCATAATTTGTATATTTTAGAAAGTTTGTGATAAATTTGAACCGACCATATATCTTGATTTAAGGAACTCCGGACTTGGAGCCATAACCACAGATTCAAGATCGGATATTTTTTTGTCTTTGTCAACTAACTGTCCCCTCAAACTCTGAAGAGTTTCTGATAACATTGAGTTCTTTTTTTGGAGATCTTGGAAATTTTTTTCCAATTCTTGTATTTTAGTGGAAAATTTTTGTCTTTCTTCCTCCAATTGTTGATTTTCTTGGAAAATTTTCGCTTGTTCCTCTATTTTTAATAGATATTGTTTTCTTTCTTCCTGCCAAAAAGAGTCGTCAACAACCACTTTTTCCACAATTTTCTCTACCGGAACTTCTACGATCTTGTCAATGAAAACCGGTTCACTATTTCCATAAAGCCCATACTTCTCAATATACAGACCTTTTTTGAAACAAGAAAAAAGAAAATTATCAATGTTTTCTATTTCATTTAATTTACAAAAAGCAATTACATCATCCCCATCTATCTTGGGTATATTAAGCGTTAACAAGTCGTTCTGTTCCATTTTCTAAATTATCAAAAGAGTTTATATAAAAAGATAAGAAAGGTTTTGGATTTTCCAAATCTGTGAAAGTATATTTATCTTTTTCCACATCGTAAAGACCAAATCCGTGTTTGGAGATTGTCTCACCGAAATTCTGTTGAATGGTTGACCCGATCATATATGCCTTCTTTCCTCCCGGAATATCAAACACCTGTCTTTTGTGGATATCGCCACACAGTACTAGATCACATCCTTTGAACTTGTCAGAATCAAATCCCTCGTCAAACTTATATCCGATGTCTGTTGATAACCCTCTAACAGGTCCGTGAAATAAACCGATCTTTCTTTTGTCAGATGGTTCAATAACTGGTGGGAGGTTGTGTTCTGTTAAGGAATATACAACCCATTCAATATTGTCGTCTACATACACACCTCTGTCCTTGTAATAAACTATATTCTCGTTATCAAGAGAGTCAATGATCGGTGTAAGAGCATCAAGTCGGGACATATTATTCTCCAAGAAGTCGTGGTTCCCTATGATGAGGACTGTCTTTGCAATTTTGGAACATTCTGTTAGGACCCAAGATACCATCTCAATAAGTTCAGGTGTCATTTGGTTTTTGGAATGAACAAGGTCTCCGGTGAATACGATTCTATCCGGGGCAATTTCTCCAAACTGTTTTAACATCTTACCTATAATGCCCCGGTATAGATCGTGATCTTTGAATAATCTGATATGAAGATCAGAGAAGTGAACTATTTTGTTAATCATTTTAATTTTTTTATAGTTTCTTAAAATAAGTTTGTGGCAAATTTACATCATTTTTTTTAATATAAAATGAGTTCATATTCATCCACCTTTGTTGTTTATTGTTTTCACAAATGAAATATAACTTTGAAAGTGTATGAAATACAATATCTCCGACTATGATCATTTATTAATAATTTTAATTGGTTATTCAAATATCCATTCTCCTTTCATCACTCCGTTGATGATTTTTGTTTTAACACAACCGCAATTATGTCCTGGTGCGTCCATAAAACAACCATTATTGTCATTACCAGTACATTCAACTTCTATTTCACAATTAAATCCAACAGGTAGTTTTGATTGTGATATGGATTGTATTGTTTTTTCTACTAGATCTTTTATTAAAGATTCTTCTACTAGATCTTTTATTAAAGATTCTGTTACTGTTTTTCCAATCATATTCCAACAAGCTATTTCAACAGCATCTCTCATATCCTCCTCTGTGAATTTATATTTCTCTTTGGCTTTGTTGTAACCTATTCCAAATCCAAAAGACCAATCACCTCTGTTTACAGAAACCTCTTGACCACCCGTAAGTTCTTCCCATAAATTATCTCCTATACACTCAATAGTAGGGAATGTCATCGGTAATGGTGGTAGTAAATCTACTCCATCTAAAATTGGTGAGTTGTTTAGCGATAGGTGGGCAATTATTTTTTTGCAGTCTCCGAATACTTTTTGACATGGATTATCGTTAGCGTATCTAAATACACCATAACTATCTGTCACCCAATCCCCTTCTTTAATCTCCTCATCAGAAGTGATTAGTATGTAGTTGTTTGTTTTGATAACTAAATGTGTCATTTATTAAGGATTTTGATAAGTTTTTCTTTTATTCCTGTCTGTTTGATTCCTTCATTCTCTTTGGGTGTTAATACAAAGTTATCACCCAAAAATAAACTCATATCCAAATCATCCACACTAACCCAACTTGTGACATTTTTATTATTATCTAACCATTGTTGGATTTCCAATGACCTGAGAAGTTCTAATGTGCCGGACTGATCAACTATTGGAGTAAAATCCAAGGGTTTTTTGACAACACCCATAAGATCATAATATACACCCATATCTTCCAATGATCCGTGAAGTTTCCAATCAGAACTAACAACGATTTCAGCCCCGGTTTCAGTTAAAACTTCGTTAAGAACTTTAACCGCCTTTTTATCAAAATTATCAAATCTATGTTCTACGGGAACTTCTCTTAATGTCATAGACATTTTTCTCCCACCCCACTTCTTTTGTTTTTTGAGTCGGGAACCCCAATTGTTTGACAAGCAAACAACACCATCGTGATCTAAAAATAGGACTTTCATATCACAAAGATAAGGATTTTTTATATTGAAAATATATTTTCTTTTGGATTATAATCAAAAACACTTTTGGAACCACCATTTGTGGCTTTGACATTAATATAAGGATTGGTCCCGCTACTTTGTATACTGATACCAGTATGCGTTGTTAATTTATTATTCAATATCTCGCCAATCGCATCATAAACTCCTTTAAGTTCATCCGGTGTCATGCGAACTGTCAATGTCTCATCTTGTTTTGTAAGATTTATAAATCCAGTGTCTTCATTTACACCAACCACAACAACCGATTCGTCTATAATAATTCGTTTGTCAATTAGTTTTGATTCTTTTTTCATTGTTTTCTTTTTATAAATCTAAAATATATAGTAGCTATTCCTAATCCTATTGTTAATACTTTTTTATATTCATAATAATCTGTGGATTGATACCCAATACCTAAATCAAACCACCATTCTTTATGATCTAAAGTATTCCAAGCAATTTCAATTTTCATCTCAGTCATTGTTTTGAATTTGTAAAAGGTTTACCTTTTTTTTCTATCCATAAGTTTAACTCATTGTATAAAACAATATCATCATTAAATGTTGGCCCGAATCCTCTGAACATATACAATAATTGTTTCGCCCACCACAGTTTGAACTTGAATGGTAATTTATAATAATATTTTTTCATTGTTTTTCTTTTAATTTATCAATATACCATTCAATACCTTCAATGAAACCATCTGCATATTGGACACTTTCAATCTGAGATCTAAACTTAGCTTCCTCTTCAATTTCTTCTAAATTTATTTTATTAGGTTTACCCATATTATATCCCCTCATAAATCCATTTATGAAAAAATGCTTATCCTCTTCTGTGCAACCATCACATCCTTCCCAAGATTCCATGGCAAGGTCATATACTTCTTTCATATTACCAATCATTTTATCCACCTTCTCTGCTATGTGTGGCGGCATCCCATCTAATAATCTTTCATTCAATTTGTCATTCATAATTTACCAATTTTCGTAATCTGTTAAATTAATGTCAAGTTCCGGAACATCTTCTCTGCCTGCCATTACGATAGTTCCAATACCGGTGGGGATGAACTTAAACCAATACCCACCGCCAGCAGCTCCAAAATGTCCTTCAGGAATAATCGGTAAAGAATTTTTCCAAACACGATATCTAGCTTCTTGATCTTCTGTTAATTCAAATTTCATAACTTTTCAATTTCTTCTTTTACTAATCTCCAATAAGATTTATAATTCCGGTGCGTCTCTGAAAATACTGTTGATTTCAAATGAACATCATCTTCAGCAATTTCAATTAACTTATCAACCGCAATTAAAGCACATTCTTTAGCATATTGATTTTTATACATTGGATAATCTTCTCCACCGGTATAATTGGTCGCCCACGATGTTGAGATTCCCATGCTACTTACTAAATAAATTGCTTGCGCTTTCGGTGTCATACTCATTTTTTTTGATTAATTCAAACAATTCTTCGGTTTCATCAGGTATCTCAAGAAACCTAATATGATGGTGTTTTCCTTCCACCTCCAAGAATTCATACCAAGGACCTGATGCAAAGTTGATACCTGTTTTCTCCCTCATTTCCTCACCACTGACCACATCTATAACGTGATAGATTGATCCTTTATGGGTACGGATACTACCATAACCTTCTTCATCAACACATAAGGAATTCTCAATACAGATTACTCTCATAGTTATAACTTTATTTTAATTTCAGTATTGATTTTTTCTCTCCATGATTCGTCTTCAGGTAGTTTTATATTTTCCAGATATTCTTGTAAATACAAATTTAACACTCTCAAATGATAGATATACTCTTCACTATTTGAAGAATTTAATTGTGTGGTTGAAATTGCCGTATCAAATATATGTCTAACAATTTGACTACTTAATTCTTTATCTTTCATATCTTTTCCAAATCTTCTTTTAATCTTTTAAGAAATGTTTCCTCCCCATCATCACCGGACAGAAGCCAGTCAATCCTATGAGCATAAACCTCAGCCTTACGAAGAATATCTACCGCTTCTTTGAACTTCTCAATTACCTCATCGGGATATTTGTAATGATACATATCCTCCGGATACTTCACATACCAGTCCGGATCTCTCCAACCTTCGTCTTTGAGTTCTCTTTCAGTTTTCTTTGCTCCGTTTTTTTCAATAACGGATTCAATAGAATCGGAAATATTCCTAATTCTGTATTGATCGTAGTCGAATCTTCCTCCTGACATAAAATTTGTTTTAGATTACAAATATATGACTATTTCTTTTCCTGAAAAAATATTTCTTCACAAATAATTCTTTTGTCCGGGTCCAATAATATACCCTCAAAGAACTTTTTGAGATTGTTTCTACCTAAAAGAGTGATTTTTTCTTGTAAATCCTGCTCAGTGGAGTCAGGTCTCATTGTAACGTCCTCTAACTTGATCTTTACTGTATATTCTGCTTCATATTTCATACAGATTCAATTTTTGATTCTTCATCGTTGTTATCAAACAACTTGAAGTCATCGTTCACATATCCACAAGAATCACATTTGTAAGTTGGAAATGGAACAAGTGTATCTTCCGAAGAACCGGTTAGTAATTTTGATACTTTTTTTAGAATAACAACTTCTCTGAAGTAAGTGTGACCACAAGATTCACAAGCTACCGTAGGTTGTTGTCTTAAATCAATTTTGGGTTTTAATAAATCGTTGCTCATATTTTTTATTTTAAAGATAATAAATTTATTTGACTTTTCAAATTAAATATTTTTTCATATCCATTTCAAGGACTGTCCCCATAATTTGTTTGGGTATTCTATACTCCTTGAAATCAGAATCATCCTGTAGTAATACTATGATACCCCCAAACACCCTCATATTCTCATATTTGGTTCCTTTCATCATCTCAAGGAATAACTTCACATATAAAGGTAATTGAACGTAATAGTGACCAAGAGCCGTGTCATCAACATCAGTGAATGGATCTTTCATTTTCTTTGTAAATCTATTTGATTCAAAGTTCTTGGGTTTGTTTGTCTTCCAATCAGTTATAAGAAGTCCATATTCGGTCTTATCTTTGCTTTCAACTAACCACAACTTATCAGGCTGTCCGGTATATCCCAAATCAGGATGTCCCAAGACAGTTTCTGTATCAAGTAATGCTACATTCCTCTCTTTCATTAGTTTCAAATACTTTGACCCAGCAGAAATCATACTATCACTTTTCATCATCTGAATTACATCACACTCAAATATCGGTTCTCTCACATCTTTGTAGTTATCATACTGCTCAATAAGTTTCTTTTCCAAAACGTAGTGAACCCTTGATCCCATATTTGTTGCATATCTTCCGGATGCCGCCCATTCAGCTATTAACTCCTCTTGTTTCTGTGGATCTCCCCCGGATTTATTATATGCCGCTTGTTCAGTTGGAAACTCAGTATAAAACTTCTTTAATACCTTTGATACCGATGGATAGTCAGTCCTACCATTCATAGTATAGATATGATCTTCCTCCTTAAAGGTTAGCCCAAACTCCTTTTGCTTCATGGCAATTGTTTCCCTAATGTCTTTTGCAATTTCGTGTAAATCTCTCATCTCATTTTGTAATAATAATCGTTTATGTTTCCCCTCAGATCGCATACATCCTTATCCTCGGGTAGTTTAACTATTTTGACTCTATCATATAACGCCCCGCCATTCAGTTCCCTATAAAGCTTAGTAGCGTTCGTCCAGGCGTCACCATCAAGACAAATTATAACATTTTTTTTTGACTTCGTATATAAGGACTCAAAAAGATATTCTGATAAATGTTTTCCAAGCATTGGGATTGGATTAGGTAGGAAGAACGCATCAAACACACCCTCAACAATGTAAATGTCTTCATCCCAATTTATTAGATGTTCGTTGAATATGATCTTGTCTTTCTCAGCTTGAGGGTTCTTATATTTGAACTTTGTATTACCCCAACTTCTTGCAACATAATAGTTTAGAACATTATTCTGATCATAGGACGGCACAATAATCCTTCCGGAACATTCTCCTTTATCACAGAATCCGATCTGATACTTCTCAATAATTTCGTCTGTAATACCCCGACTTGATAAATAATTTTTGGCCTGCTTATACACAGGATAGATGGGGTTTGAATCTTTGAATTTGGTATATCCTTCCGGTAGTGTGAGTTTCTTTGCTTTCTTCTCCCTGACCTTAATCTCTTCAGGCCTTACAAGGAGATATAACTTCTTTTGTTTCTTGGTCCCATAGGTGTCAAACAACTTACCCAAAGGTCCGTGAGTTCCTTCAGTATCACCACAACTCCAGCAGTGATAAACCGATTTATCCAAGTTAACCTCAAAATTACCTTTACCCCTACCCGCATCACAAACCGGACAGTTATAGGAATACTGGTGAGTGGAGTTATTGGTCTTTTTAGGATCACCCAAGACCTCTTCCAATAAATTTAATATTACTTCAATTTCTTGTTCCATTTGTGGATATACACCACAAAAATAAGTATTGTTTGGTAAATTACCAAATCCCTTTTTCTTTCATATAACCCAAAGCACAAGTGTAAGCATCGCTTTGGTCAAAGTTCTCTTTCTTTAATGTATTATTTTTTGTATAGTGCCAAACGATCTGTGGTTCCCTTTTCGCCACAAGTTCCCAAATAATCATCTTCTTATCAATATCTTTTGGAAACCCTCCGAATAGAACAAACTTGTTTGCATCATTCTTCTTGACAAGATGGGGAAATGCAAATTTTCTTGAATTGTATGTGGATATAAATTGGGGGATAATACCCAACACGTCATATATCTCTCTAAATATTAAAGTATTATATCTAAGTAGTGTTCCTACTGTATAAACGTTGTTTGAGTTAAGTAACGGTTCCTCTATTACAACATCAGTAATTCCAAGTTCCTTATACCCGATCAATTTACTTCTGAACATCTCGGCTTTTACCAAAAGTTCTTCCATTTTGTTTTCTCTTTTAGGTTTGGGAATTGGTGAAATGTGTGTAAGTTCCAATAGTTCTTTTGTCTCCATATCAAATAGAGCCCATCCAATAGTTTTGGTTGAAATGTCAAGACCCAATACCTTGGGGTTGTTTTTTATTTCCATATTGTAAAATACTAAACTATCAAGATTAGAAGTCAAGTTTAACTGCAATTTGTTGAGTGCCTTGCCTTAACACCGGTGATTGAAGTTTTGTCACAACTACTAAGTCTTTATCAACATCATATAATCCAACTTCTGAAATATAAGAAGGTGAACCAGATTTCCATGTAGGGTTACTTGTATTTGTGAATTGAGTTTGTGAAAGATTCACTAAGAACTTCATCTCATAAATTGTAGCTTGAATATCGGTCTCTATATTTCCATAGAAAAAATATTCGTCACCAAATGTTAATTTGTCCTTTTCTAACGGGAAAGGATCTGGTAAATCAATAAAATTATCTAAATTATAAGTTGGTGCGTTTTGATAAGCATTGTGACTTATTGTAAAAGTCGTACCGGTCATCCCACTCACCGTGATATAACCATTAATACTTGAACCTGAAAGTTGATTTGTGAAATCAAGTAATTTCCAAGATGAAGAATTTGGTCTTGTTTTTGTGTCACCTGTTTGAACTAATATTTGAAACTGTTGAGCATTGAATCCTTGCATACAACAATCAGTCAAAAATGGAAACTCATTTCCAAATTTAACCGTTACGTCTTGTCTTTGGTTGGTGTAACATGTCTGTGGACCGGTTATTTTACTATAATAATTACAATGTAGTGAATTAGTGAATGCGGAGGAACTGAATCTATAGGTAAGATACAAAACCTGATTTTCATTACCAAGTAAGCCTATGTCGTCATTATTATCATCACATACATTAGGAACAACTAAAGACAATTTTGGAGCTGGTAAAGTCCAGTTTCTGTTTGATTTATAACTCATCGCGGCAATTATTTCATCATCATCAAAAACAATTTGTTTCAAATCAGGAAATACTTTACCTACTCTACTTGGATTACCATCACCATTAAGATGGGTATCCCAAAGATGGAAATATCTCAATCCGGGTTCGTTCATATCATTGTTTTTGGATGATTGAAGATATCTTACATCAAAATAATTTGCATTACCAACATTAGGATCAACATAAAAAGTTTCGCCTATCGTTTTAGTAGATGATTTATGCCACATCAACCATGGTATTGTTACCTTGAAGTTTCTCGCCATTCCCAAAGTATCCACTGCTAAAGGATCAAAAGGCTCCATTGCAAATTTCTCACCATAAAAACTATCAATCGCATTGTTTGTATAATGCACTATAGCAATTGATTTTTGTTCTTCAGGTTCCAAATAAATTTTTTCATCATATGAGTTATAAAAAAATGTATCCGTACTCTGAGCATTCAAGGTGTTGTTAATATAAAAAGTTTGTCCTGACTTATTTTGGTATCCGAAATATTCTTTACTCCCAATATACTCTCTTGACCCGAAATTTCTAAAATCTTCATTTAATGATGGGTTGATGCCAGCCGGGTTTTCCGACCAAACGATGTTCATATTCCAAATTTTAACGTCAGTGTTTCCCAAATCACATATTGACTCAAAATTAATAACATCAGGAGGCCAATAACCCATTGGGGTGTTATAGTCATAAATTTCAGTAATTCCCGACGGATAAAATAATATTTTCGCATCTTTGCAACATGTTGCTGAGTTATAATATTTTGGTATTTCTCTATCAAATTTTACAATAGTTCCTCCTGTAGTTGCACTCACCTCTTGAACTTTATAAGTGAGTATTGGTATGTTCTTATTTATGTTACCACAATGTCCGGATGCATCAAAATATATGACCGCAAAATCTCCAACTTTTGGTGTTCCTGTTGTTGGACTACAAAATGAATTTTGAAGATAATATCCGTTAACATTACAATTCAAACATGAATTTATTTTATAATTTGAATTAACAGTATACGCAGAGGTTGTTTTTGCACTCCAAGGTATTGTATTACCTGTTTCAAAAAAACCTCTGGGTGCCGCTGTATTGTAAACTGAATCAATCTGCGAATCCATGGTGGCAATTCCATAAGTAGAACCTGTTGCACCATTAACATAATAAGGATACTTGACATTCATCTTATTGGCTTGTGGTTCTTGTGTAATGTTTTGAGCGTTGTAGGCCGCCTCCAAAATTACATTATTAGCCTGATCATAACCGGGTATTGAGTTATATGAAAGTTCACTATCTCCAACCTGAAAGTATCTTATATCTAATTTACCTTGTGAAAGTTTTTGTCTACCTACATCTGTAAATCTTGTATTTAATAATCCTGATGTATTTTTAATGATGTACGCCATATTGGATAAATATTATGTTATTGAAAAATTTGTGGACTCTGATTTATGATAACTTGATTTTCTTCCATCTCACAACAATCACAACTATATTCAATTTCATCAAAATATGATAGAATTCCAAGTTGAGCCTTCGTAAAACATGGCCCAACTAAAGAACCACTTTGTTGTGTATCTATTCCGTAAACAAATCTAACAAGAAAAGAGTCATTTTTTTCTAGTGTAATTTGCCCAGTACTATACTGTCGGACACCGGACAATACAGAATATGTTGGATTACAATCGGAGGGGAATACAACGCTTAATGGTTGATTCAAAATTTCATTTACCGGTTGATTAATACTATTTTTTTGGACAGTGTTTCCTGTAGTGTCAAAATAAGCAACACCAGGTTGAGAATATGATAAATCATATTGAATCACATAATTAAAAGTGATATTCTCACCTACCGGGATCAAAGATGTATCATAAACTACCTCCGCCTCATAGTATTGTATAAATCCTATTTTTGAAAGTTGTTTGAGGGTAGTTGATTGCGATTGAACAGAAAATTTATTTACCGGAGGTGAATCAACAACCACAACCTCACTCAATAATGTATTATTTGAGCTTTTAGCATATACTGTGTATGTACCAGGTAATAAACTGTTAAAAACACCTAAATTTTGGAAATTACTATTATCCAAGGAATATTGCCAGCTACCGGTACTCCCCAATGCTGTTGCAAAAATTGAACCATTTGCCGATTTACAATCAGCATCATAACTTATCGCATTAAGAAAACTGAATGTTGATACAAAAGAACTACAAGTCCCCGTTTGCGATACCACAACAAAATCGCCTGATGAAGAACCTACAGCATTCCAATTTGTTTGAGGTATCTCATCAAAATCAGTGGATCTGAAAACACACCCTTTATTCGTATATCCAGAAAAATCCCAATAACCATTAGTATTCCATACCAAACTACCTGAGTTTCCGGAATACACAGGTTTTGTATTTATCGTAGTATTATTATAACAAAAATCAAAGTTAGATTGTGTTGAATTTTCCAAGTCAAATATCAATAAACAAATACACGGATAAACGTTATCCTCGGGCTCTAGTTCAAAAACAACTTGATTTTTACATTTTTTACCATTGTTGTATAAAATTAAACTATTTACATTGCTTGGAGTTTTCACTAATACACCTGTTGTTGATAGTAAACTTAAGGACAATCCCGATAAGTTTGCATTAGTTGGGTACTCTTTCGCTATGAATGCCGGATTTACTATATCATAATATATTGAGTATAATCCTGGCGACGTTCCTCCTGTAATTTTTATTTGATAAAATCTATCCATGTTATTATATTAAACCATTATCTATTATTATCCAATTATTAGGTGCCGAAGTTAAAATACTTTTAGCAGAACTTGCGATGTTGTTGTAGTTCTGTGAAACATTCATCTGAACATTCGGTTTCAGAGTCAATACTGACCAATCTATTAACAGATTATTGTAGTTTGTTATACTAAAACTACTTCCTGATAAAAATCCACTCAAGTTTGTAACATTTATTGGTTTCCATGTTTGTAAAGTTTGGTTAAAATTTGAAGAATTTCTAAACATATCCTCCATTGTAGTTACACCTGTGACATTCCAAGTTGATAGATCTTTGTTAAATTGTGAAGCTCCTTCAAACATACTTTCCATAGTCGTAACTTTAGATACATCCCACGATCCAATTGGTTGATTAAATGAAACAGCATTTGTAAATACCCCTTCCATCAAAGTGACAGCACTTGTAGTCCAACCACTTATATTGGGGGATCCTAAATTATTAAAGATTGATGCCCCATTAAACATATTTCTGAATGTTTTAACATTACTTACATCCCAATTACTCAAATCCTGATTAAACATAACCGCACTTCCAAACATTGATCTCAAACCTTGACTGAAACCACAACAAGTATTCACTTTTTTTACATTCCAATTACCTAATGGTTGATTAAATTTGTCTGTTGAGAAAAACATATGTCCCATCTCTTCAGCCGATGAAGTATTCCAATTATTTATAGTTGGAGACGAATTATTGTTGAATTTTTTTGCATCATGGAACATATAACCAAAGAATTTTACTTTTGAAACATTCCATTTTCCAATGTTCCTATTAAAGTTATATGCATTATAAAACATATAATTCATTTTAGTTACACTTGATGTGTCCCAATCATTTATTGTATCACTTCCGTTATTGTCAAAATTTGTTGCCCCTGCAAACATAAATTGCATATCAGCACAAAATAATGTTTTCCAATTCCCTATATTTTTATTAAATTGAGTTGCACTTTCAAACATGCTTTGCATCGTGGTTACATTGTTTGTTGTCCAACCACTTAAGTCTGAATTGAAAACAGTTGCATTTTTGAAGGTATAACTCATGTTATTTACCTTTGAAGTGTCCCATTGGCTTACCTTATTTATACTTGATAGACTTGTACACGACTCAAATAAACTTGAAAACGATGTCATACCTGAAGTGTTTAGGGTATCAACAACATTCGGAATATTGAGATTGGTACAAGCCGAAAAATGCCCTGTTGAATTCCCGAGCTGTATGGGTCCCCACTTTAAAATTTCCAATAATTTTAATCTATCGGAAGGATCTATTTTATAGTTCCACCCTATAAAGTTACCCGGAAAACTATAAATTTTTATTTCATATACACCAGTTGATGCATAGGTATGTGTTTTTTTAACATCATTCCAATTTTTTATATTATCCCAAGGCCCCCCATCTCCCCAATCAACATATATGTCGTAAATACCTGAAGATATTAGTGGTAATTTCACTTGATTATTACTGGTTGTTCCGGGTTTGGTTGTATCTATTTTGAAATGAAAATATTGCGGTTCTTCAATTTCTATTTCAGCGCATAGATTGTTATTGTCTACAATTTTGAGTTTTGTGGTGCCAATAGGTATATTATTTAAGATCAATGGACAATTTGGTAACGTCAATTGAGAAACAGTCGTTGAGGTTATTTCAGAGATATAATAATCCTGATTGCCATAAATGACTATAGGATCTACCAAGTTATTGGCACCAATATCATCCAAACAAATTGCAACTTCAAATGTCATATTTATCCTATTTTGAAAACATATCCGTTTATTCCTGTTGAATTATTACAACTCAAATGTTTCTTTTGGTTGATTGATGCTTTGAAGTCGCAATTCACAATTTCAATAATAGTACAAAATTCTTTCTTAATGAAATCTCCATACTTGTCAATTACTTCAATCAAATATGTCCCTTCAGGTTGTCCGACCAAGGTTTTTTGGTTTACTTTGTCTCCTGATGGTGTTGTCCAAGTGTAACTATAAGGCTGTGTCCCACCTGTGACATTTACTGATAATACACCTAAAGTTGTGCTTGTTTGGTTAATAACATTACAACTAATCCCCATTTCAAGAATTGTTATAATTTCACACCCTGTTGCTGTAGATCCTGGTGGTATTGGAGATGGTGCTGATGAGCAATCTTGACACTCCAAATCATTACAATCTGATGTGATTATAACACCACCTATGTCATTTAGGTTAATTACCTTTGTTTGTGGTGATGGTTCGGGTATAACAGTATAACAGAAATTAGATGGATTTATACTTAAAGTAAATCCAATATTATATTTGGTTCCTGATACTAATTTATATATTAAATTATCACAACAACCTGAAACATAATTACTTTTTGGAATAACAGGGATAACTGGATTACAGACTGAGTTATTACATCCGTTCGCCAAAATACTGCCGGCGGTTGCAATGGATGGAGATGGTGAATCAGCCGCTATTAGAGAATAACATTGTCCACTCAATAAAACAGTGTCACCAATTTTATAAACATTAGATTCCGGTATACTAAGTATAACAATATCATTTGTCTTACAATTTTCAAATGGGTGATCTCCTTCCGCAACGTAACAATTTGTATTATCTTGAAGACAAGAATCACAATCCTTAAATCCGTATTTACCTATTACATTATTTACCGATAAAGTCGGAACTGATACCACAACAGGTGTCACAACTTCAAAGCATTGAGTAAATACATTAAAATTTTGATCGGTAACTTGTAAGTTCAATACCATTCCAACAGGTGCCGCAAAACCCAAAATTGTTGTTAAATTATTAGCCTTAAAAATGGTTATTTCATCACCACAACATTTTTTCAAATATACACTCGTTGAACAAAAATCAACTTGATACAAAGCTGGATTTGGAGTACTCAAAGAATATGGTCTGAATTTATTTTCAGAAGCAAGGTATCCTGATTCACCTAATGTTATTGTGCATGCCGAATTAGTAAAAGCTGTGCAGTTTACTATCAAATTAGGATCGTCATCAAAATTACAACTCAAATAATAGTCATATGAATTAACCCAATAGTTAACGCACGCAACTTGTTGTGAATCTATGTCAAACCCTAACTTTGTTTTAATACACGACATTATATGTTAACTTTGTTTTTTATTTCACACTCGTTATTATCAATCACTTTTATACCGACCTCAGTTAATGATAAATAGGGTGCTGGTACTAAAAATTGATATGGAATATTCACATTGTTTATAGTTGAAATGAAAATACAATTACCATATGTATTATCGCACAAATAGACATCGTAAGGTGATGATCCGCTTAAAGATGTTATGGTTATTAATTTTGACATATTTTATAATTTTTTATACACAAGGTATACATGTTCCTCCGTAAGAGAAGAATCCAACCGCATCTATTGTTCCATAGTTACAACTTGTGTTTTCTCCTAAACTCAAATAAGAGGTTCCATCAAATAGAGTCCCATTACTATTGTAATATGTTTCGCCAGGTTGTAAACCAGCAATTGGGGTGTAAGTATAAAGTGTTACAGTACCTGATCCACTATTTCCACAACCCGCAGTTGGGTTAATATAAGCAATGAAAGAAAATGATGGTAGATTGTTTTGTGTTGGTGTTTGTGTGGGAGTTGGCGTCGGTACCGGTACTGAACAACAAGGACCATAGATTAAGGATGAAATTGGTCCTGATACCGATCCTTTCAAAATGCAACCTGCAATAACATCAGGTCCTATTGACACTGACTGATTTTGTGGTGTTCCATCACAATCTATCCAAGATACCGTACCGGGTGTATCTACATCAAAACTAGCACCATTAGCACAAGAACATGTAGTTGGTGTCGGTGTTTGTGTTGGAGTTTTTGTTTGAGTTGGAGTATTAGTAGGAGTTTTAGTATTAGTTGGAGTATTTGTTGGCGTTTGAGTATTAGTAGCGGTATTGGTAGGCGTATTACTATTAGTTGGCGTATTTGTTGGCGTTTGAGTATTAGTAGCGGTATTGGTAGGCGTTTGAGTATTAGTAGCGGTATTGGTAGGCGTATTACTATTAGTTGGCGTATTAGTAGGAGTTTGGGTGCTTGTAGGTGTTAAGCTTGGACAAGGTCCTGAAATTGAATTTAATATTCCAAATGATCCGCTTGGTATCAAAACTTGTACCCATGTGTAAACACCTGAAACTACAGGAGATATTGGGTTTTCATTATATTGATATAAAATTCCGGAACCTAAACTTGATCTTAATTCCCATCTATTATTTGATATTGACCAAAACACATTGAATGTAAATACGGATGATTGGTCTGTAAAAGTAAATGATTGTTTTCCATTTACTACAGATCCCGGACTCACATTAATTGATTGTGATCCAACAAAAGTCTCTGATGCGATTTGGAAACAGATTCCGCCTAAAGTATTTGATGGAGTATTCGTTTGTGTTGGTGTAGGAGTGCTTGTTGGTGTGTTTGATGGATCAGGAGGACAAGACGAACAATCTGTTCCAAGTATAGATACGACGGAATTCAATACCGCATTAGTTGATATTGATTTTTTGCCCTCATAATACACACAATATGATTGATTATCAATAATCGCATTCATCGTGTATCCCGAATCTATAGTAATTCCTGAAATTTGAACTTCTTCCGCCACGTAGAAATAAGCATTTGTTGCACAATTTCTCAAAGAGTTGACCTGACTACATTCAAGTTTTTCATCAAAAATCTCATAATTAACAGAACCTGTAAAACACAAACCTCTATAGATGTTTGTTGGTGTTACTGATGGGGTTGGTGTTGGTGAGGCGGTTGGTAGAGTAGTTGCACTCAGCGTCATACCTATACCAAAGCATTTTTGTGTTATTGTGGGTGTTTGCGTATTTGTTGGTGTTGGAGTTTGGGTGGTGGTAGGTGTAGGAGTGTTAGATGGACCCGGGATATTACAATCAAATATCGCATCAAAGTCAAAAACATCACATGGATTAACCGGCGGAATTGGTGGACAAACTCCTTGTGTAAGTTCGTCACATAAATCAGGACAAGAACTATTACATGGTGTTTTTCCGAATAGTATACAACTTCCACCTAATGAGCTTGATAGACACCATTTATTGATACTATAATATATGTATCCTACTGACGTAGTTCCTCCGGTATAAAAGTCATAAGTTAAATATGTTCCGGCTATTACGTATTCACCATCAAACGGAGTTACACCATTTGTGTTCAAACAATAAACATTTGGACACTGATCAGTCGGACTTGGTGTTGGAGTATTAGTAGGTGTTTCTGTAGGAGTTGAAGTATTAGTGGGAGTATTGGTTGGAGTTTCAGTATTAGTGGGAGTTGGGGTGTTAGTTGGTGTGTTTGTTGATGTTTCGGTGTTTGTTTGAGTTTGAGTATTGGTTGGAGTGTTAGTTGATGTTTCGGTGTTTGTTTGAGTTTGAGTATTTGTTGGAGTATTAGTTGGGGTTTCTGTCGGAGTTTCAGTATTAGTGGGAGTATTGGTTGGAGTTTCAGTATTAGTGGGAGTATTGGTTGGAGTTTCAGTATTAGTGGGAGTATTGGTTGGAGTTTCAGTATTAGTGGGTGTATTGGTTGGAGTTTCATCCGGGGTAGGTGTATTAGTTGGAGTTTCAGTATTAGTGGGAGTATTGGTTGGAGTTTCAGTATTAGTAGGGGTATTGGTTGGAGTTTCAGTATTAGTAGGGGTATTGGTTGGAGTTTCAGTGGGTGTATTTGTGGGCGTTTCTGTTGCAGTTGGAGTATTAGTCGGAGTTTCGGTTGGAGTTTCAGTATTAGTAGGTGTGTTAGTAGGTGTTGGTGTAGGACAAGTTATAGATTCACTTGTTAAGCAGTTAACACAAGATGAATAAAAAGTTGATGATATTGAGGTGTATAACGGTAACCCTATTTCATTAGTTATAACCTCAGCACAACCTGAAAATGATGTGGTATCCAAATAATAAACTTCTCCGACTGAAAGTTCTCCGGGTATGTTTGATACATTAAATTTATTATTTTCATCACAACAATCCTTAAACGAATAAAAAAAAGGTAGTGGCGATTCTGTTGGGGTTGGTGTGTTAGTAGGTGTATTAGTTGGAGTTTCAGTATTAGTAGGTGTGTTAGTAGGTGTCGGTGTAGGACACGGACCAATTGCCGAAAATAAAATATCCCCCGTAAGAGTGCTCGGAGATCCAAAGTCGTCGCAGTTACAAAAATACTGAGTTTCAAGTGGTCCAATCGTTAATAAACCTATAACGCCAGGATCACAACCATAATATTGACCTGTAGAAGTACTTCCGAGTTGATTTTGGGCAGAATATTCAGTACATGTGTTACATACCGGAGTTACTGTGGGTGTCGGTGTCGGAGTAGATGACGGACAAGAACCACCATCAGAGTAAAAACTTGCAGATGCGGTTGTCTTGAAATCGGATGTATAGTAATATATATCAGGAATTCCAAAGTCCGAGTCGTAACATTGGGACGCTTGGTACAAACCTGCAGAATCAAAGTATTCTGTCACTAAAACTCCCAAACAATTATAATAATCAATATAAACACGTCCGTTTATAAAAGGAGGAGTTCCACTATTCAAGACCGCAGCGGATATATCTGCAGAATCTATAGAAATATTCAATATATTACATGCCATAAATTAAACTTCAATATTATAAATAATCCGAATTTTGTTTTTGAAATAAAGATTTCAAAACTTCAGTATATTTTATTGTGGAACTTCTTTTATCAACGTATTCAAAAAAGTTTTCATTTTCCCTAAGTTTTTGAATAGGGTCACATTCAATAAATTCTCCTTTAAAAAATTTATTATTTTTTTCTATTTCAAGGACTCCAGCCATATGTAATATTGGTTTTTTATAGTAAATATCAATATCATCTGTAGCCCACGAAAAATCCAAATCCTCAATTATTTTTGTTTCTTTTTTTAAACACCATAAATTCCAAATCAATGCCCACATTTCAGCAGTCCAAACTTGGATCCCTTTAGATACCGGATGAGTATTTGTAAACTCCACTAAATAGTTATACAGGCTATTTGAATCATTATATATTTTGAACCAATTTTTATAATTTGTTTTTTTTATTATATACTGACCACCTCCTGTATTATCATTATTTTTAATTACACAATCCAATCCGATACCAAAAATATCTATCATTCCATTGATGAATTCATTACTTTTCAATCCATAATTTTTTGAATACAGGTCATCGCAATATTTAAGATAATCGTAAGATAAATAAGATTTTGTGTCGGCTAAATAACATACATTGTCTTTCAGGTATTTTTCATAATTAGGTTTTTCCCGGAAAATAATGTCCGCATCATGTAAAAAAAAACACTCACCATATTTTGGAAAACTTTTTAACCATTGTGAAATCAAATATGGTTTTATACTTGGAATATAATTTTTAGTGTCTCGTTTATCTTCATAAAAATGAACATTGAACCCTTCTTTTCTTAATTCCATAGCTCTTTTGGATGGTTTGTTTGTGTTTACCATACCAAAAATCATATGTATATCTGATGGGTTTACACCTTTTTCAACAAAATTATGACTATAAACTTCGCACTGCCAATGAAAATACTGAACATCAGGTTGTGCGGTTACATAAATTAATTTGGACATATAAACTAAAAAATAATATTTTATGTTTCAATCTAAATAGAATATTCTATGATATATTTATGATATATGAAACTTTTGAAAACTATACAAAAATTAGTTGAAGACGCAGAAAGAGATTATTATATCGCTTGTGATAGGTGTGCTGATGAAAAAACAATTAAGAGATTAGAAAAAAATTATTTAGATAGTCTAAAACTGATGGAAAAAATAAATAAAATAGATACACCAAAAAAAGAAAATCTATAATCCCCCATCTATTATAACCCAATTATAAGGACTTCCTGTAAGAGTGTTTCTACCTGATTGTCCTGCAACAGTATACTTTATAGTTCCAAAATTTATAGTCAATCCGGATTTTAATATCTTGCTTGACCAACTATTTAATAAACTATCATAATTTGCAGTTGAATAGTTTGAGAATGTTTTACCTGTCATAAATCCTGTAAACGCAGTAACAGAAGATGCTGACCAACCACTTATAGGTTGGTTGAAAGCGATTGCATCATTGAACATATTAGTCATGTCCCTAACATTACTAACATTCCAAGAATCTATTGGTTGATTGAATAATGAAGCACCCCTAAACATAGAAGTCATGTCTGTAACATTTGAGACGTTCCAACCGGATATTGAGGTAGATCCGGAATTGTTGAAAGATGAGTTTGATGCAAACATGGAATTCATGTTTGTTGCGGCAGATGTATTCCAACTACCGATATTTTGGTTAAACCCTGAACATGAAAGCATGGATGAAAAATTAGTCACCTTAGAAGTATTCCAGCTACCAATCGGTTGATTGAAACTTGTCCCTAAAAAAGTTGACCCAAAATCAACAACGTTGCCCGTACTCCATCCACTTATTGAAGGGCTTCCTCCATTATTAAACGCAGATCCGAATGTTCTTCTAAAAAAAGTTGCCGCGGAAACATTCCAAGCTCCGATATCTTGATTGAATGGTGAACTGGCAAATGTGCTATGAAATCCATTACTGTTTGCAAACGAAGTTGTGACATTTCTTACATCCCAACTACCTATGGGTTGATTAAAAGATGTTGCATAAAACATATGACCCATTTGAGTTGCCGCGGATGTTGTCCAACCACTAATAGAAGGGTTATTATTATTGTTAAATAATGTTGCTTGTCCAAACATATAACCGAAAGCCTGAACTTTGGATACATTCCAAGAACCAACATTCCTATTGAATTTGACCGCATTGAAAAACATATAATTCATGGCAGTGGCCGCAGAAGTAACCCAATTGTTAATTGAATTATTACCAGCATTATCAAAATTTGCAGCATTTTCAAACATCGTATTGAAGGTTGTGACTTTTGATGTATCCCAATTACCGATATTTTTATTAAACGTATTACAAGATGAAAACATTGATGCCATGGTTGTTACCGCGGATGTTGTCCATCCACTCAAATCGTCGTTAAAGAATGTACATCCTTGAAACATATTGCTCATGTTTGTAACATTTGAAGTGTTCCAAGAATTGACATTATTTATTGTAGTGAGACTTGTACATGATCTAAACATTTGGGTCAGGTTTGTAGATCCACTTAAATTTATTACATCTGTTGTTCCTGTAAGTCTTAAATTGGAACAACCATAAAAGTAAGACCCCAAAAATGTCGCCCCTGTTGATTGAAGTTGTACAGGTCCCCACCTATTAACATGTAACATTTTTAACCTATCTCCCGAGTTATTAAATCTGAAACCTCTGAAATTTCCCGGATAAGCGTATACCGTAACGTCATAAATTCCGGGAGTTGTATATGTATGTGCGGTTAATGGACTATTCCAAGTTGTTATATAATCTGTAGGGCCCGAATCTCCCCAATCAACTATCATATTATAAGTTCCCGCACTAACTAATGGAAGTGCAAACTGATTTGATGGCGAACTACCGACACTAGTTAATGTTGTGTTTATCCTCGCTTGGAAAGATGGTAAAATTACAGTTGGTGTTGGAGTTTGAGTTGGAGTTTGGGTTGGAGTTTCTGTATTAGTTGGAGTATTAGTTGGGGTTTCTGATGCTGTTTGTGTTGGAGTTTCTGTATTAGTGGGTGTTGGTGTTTCAGTATTTGTTGGTGTTTGAGTTGGGGTTTCTGTGTTAGTTGGAGTGGGTGTTTCGGTATTTGTTGGTGTATTGGTTGGTGTTTCGCTTGATGTTTGAGTTGGTGTTCCAGTATTAGTTGGGGTTGGTGTTTCTGTATTTGTAGGTGTGTTTGTTGGAGTTACACTTGATGTTTGAGTTGGTGTTTCAGTATTAGTTGGGGTTTGTGTTGTTGTTTGAGTTGGGGTTACAGTATTTGTAGGGGTTGGAGTGGGGGGCGAAATACAGTCATCAATCAATATCGCCTCACAACCAAATGAATCAATTACTTTTATTAAAACGGCAGGAGAATTAGTGAATGTGGATGAAAGATTTATATTTATTGGTAAAACTATATAGTTACCATAATCTTCGCACACACTTTGATTTACATCACACACAATTACTTGATATGGCGATGTACCGGTGACACTTAATATTTCAATTGACGCGGGTATATTTTAAAATTTAAAAATTTATAGTTTATGAAGTACACGGACTACATCCTCCCGCACAATATCCTGTCCTACAATATTCACTTGATATTGAACTAAAAGTTCCGGGAGAATACGCTGCGAACCCTCTAATACAAATACACTGTCCCGCCGGTACAATATGACTTGCGGATGTTATTGAACTACATAATTTGCCCGTGATTGATTGAGTTCCGAATCCTAGCGCTTGATATGTGATACAAGGTTCAAATTGAAACACCGGTGATTCCGCACTTGTACTTGAAGGACATATCGCCTTAATTTTGAAATCAATTGGGAAATAATCTTTAGGAGTACTATTAACTGCACTTGTAACGTCCACCGTTAGAGGTCCGTAACTACTTATTGATACAAATGTTGACGAATATGTTGATTGGTAAGATTTTTTGTAATAAACTATCGCATTGGTTACACAACTATTTGAACAAGCTCCAACACTAAATGTCAGTTGGTACTGTCCGGATATAGTTGTTTGAACAGAAGATATGGTTGGTGTACAACAAGCTCCGCCGCATCCCGCAATATTAGTTTGCGATGGGGTTATTGATGTGGTAGGTGTCTGTGTTTGTGTTTGAGTTTGCGTTGGTGTAGATGTTTGAGTTGTGGTTTGAGTTGGGGTTTGAGTAGGTGTTGGTGTTTGAGTTGAGGTTTCAGTCGGTGTCGGAGTGGGAGTTTGACTTGTTGGTGTTTGTGTGGGAGTTTCATTGGGGGTTGGCGTAGGTGTAGGAGTATTACTTGTAGAAGTCTGAGTTGGCGTATTAGTTGGTGTTTCTGTATTGGTTGGAGTGTTAGTTTGTGTTGGAGTGTTTGTTGGAGTTTCGGTATTAGTAGGTGTGTTTGTTGGAGTTTGAGTGTTGGTGGGTGTATTAGTTGGAGTTGGTGTTGGTTCCACACAACATATATCATAATCAATTTCCAAACTAACTTTTATATTTTTGTTAGACAATAAATAGGAACAATCAGAACTTACTTTGATGGTATTGTTGGTCACATCTATTATAACAGAACCAATACCCGTAATTCCTTCTAATACACTCTTCAATCCATTGATATAATCTTGATCCGAAGGATAAGACAATAAACTTGTAGTTGTGAATAAATTTTTAGTATAAGCAGTTCCAGCAACATCAACCTCTAAATAAAATACCGCACTATTTAGTTTACAATTAGTTTCACCTGAAATCAGATCAAGATAACCTTGATTTAACATTTCAAACATCCCATTTTTTGTTGCGGCAGTTTGGGTGAAAATACCATCACATACTTCGTATGTTTGATAAGAAAAATATTTTTTTTGACAAACAACGTTGGTATTTTTAGTTGTTGAACAATTATTTGAATCTGTTAATTTTAAAGAGTATGTTCCAGCAGTTAAACCTGTCACATATATACCGGTTTGTCCATTAACGTTTGAAGACCATTGAAATGTGTATGGTGGAACTCCTGATGTAATAAGAGATGTGATAGTTCCTTCTGAACCAGAACCACAACCCGTGGATAATAATGTAAAATCAACTGATTGAGTAGTTTTGACTTGAATGACATTTTTTTGAGAACATCCTGTAGAATCCTTGACTTCTAAGTTATAAATTCCTGCCGTTAATGCATTGAAGGAATGAGTAGTGTTTGATGTATTTAAGAATGTCAATCCATTCAAGTAATATGAGTAAATTCCTGGTGTATCTACATTTATAGTAACACTTCCGTTAGATAACCCACATGAAGCATCTGAAACAGAAGTAGATATATTAAATTTATTTGTATTGGTTATTGTAAAGGTGTTTTGGTAAATACAAGCGCTAGGATTAGTGATTTTTATTGTATATACACCTGTACTAAGATTAGTAAATGTTCTTGAAATGGAATTAGTTGTGACAGATTGGGTGTTACCTGATGAATCAGTCAGTTGGTATGTATAAGGCGTTAATCCGCCAAGTAAAGTTATATTAACACTTCCGTCATTACTATTACAAGTTGATCCGCTTGGTGTTAAGTTCACAACACTAAAAGCATCAATTGTGGATAAGCTAGTTGTACCAGTAACACTACACAAACCCGCATCAACAACCACAACTGTATAACTTCCTTGTCCTAAATTACTAAATGCTACAGATTGTGAGTAAGTTATATCGTAAGCACCATTTGAAAGTGAATAATAATAAGGTCCGGTCCCCCCGCTTATATTAACAATTATTTGACCATCTGATTGAAAGCAACCAGGTGATGTAGTTATGTAATTGATGATTGATAATGGATTAACACTGCCAACAACAGTTGACTTTGTTTTCACACATCCTTGAGAATCTGTTATCGTAACGTCATAAACGCCCGGTGTCAATCCTGATATAGATGGTGTTGTCTGTAGATTAGACCACAAGTAACTATAAGGTGGAGTCCCTGTCTGACCGGTAACATAAATTCTTCCTGTTGGGCTGCCAGCACAAAATGAATTATTAACAACGAAGAACCCAAAATCAAGTTCATCAGATCCTTGAACAATGCAAGACGAAGTTGTTCCTGAACACCCCCCCTGATCAAATACATTAACATAATACGTATCGGCGGAAAGATTTGTAAAATAATAATAACCAATTACTGAAGATGCCGAAGTGATATAACCATTACTTAAACTATAAAGATAGTAATTAGCATTTGAACTTGTTGTGGTTGCCGTAACTCCGAGTTGTCCATTGTTCAAACCACAACTTGTATCAATTGATTCAGTATTTAAACAAACTCCTGACGATATTGATAAGGAAACATATTGTGTGTTGGGGGATCCAGGTGTGGTAGAATCTGTAATAAGAACTAAATAAGTACCGGCCGATAAGTTTTGTCTTAATGAAGTCGTAACAGGAGCATCAATACCCAAATTTGGAATTTGCCAATCAATAATATATGGTGACACCCCTGATGTTGGAGTCAAACTCAAGGCCCCAACATTTAGATTCTGACAATCTCCAGTAACCGAACTATTAAATAAAATACTCATTAATTACAACTTATTGAAAAATCAATCCCTATGTTTATAGTAAGATTTTTATTATTCAGGTAACTATCACAACCCGAATTATAAATATATAAAGTATTTCCACTAATTGAATAATATAAACCTTGTTGAATCAATTGAGGTAAATAACTATCCAAAGAATTTTTCCAAATTTGATTATTTGGGACATCTAAATTACCTTCACCAACATAAAATAATTCATTTATCAAATTTTGCCCATCAAGTTTTAGATTCAAATACCAATTTGTCTTCAATGTGTTCAAGCTACAAACCAAAGAATTTGTAGATTGGTAATTGTTGACTATGTCACTTAAAATCACATTAAACGGTTGTGTGGGATAAACACTACAACTAACACTTTCATCAAAACAATTATAATCATATAAAGAAGTAATGAAGAAACACGGATCACAAGGTACAGGTATAATCGGACATCCTCTCTGCAATCTATAAACAAACTTTTGTCTATGGAATATTGAGTTTTCAAACTTCATTCCGGTCATCCAAATAGTTGTTGCCGGAATCATTTGTTCTACCAACCTAACCCAATAGTCACCGAGACCATTCACATAATCAATCATTGTTTTATATGTGAAATTATCATTCGGAATATTGACAGTTTGTAATGATTCCAAGTATCTGAAATAAATTGATTGTAAAGTCGGATACCCCCCTGTTTTTCCGTCAGAAATGAATTGTCTATTTCTAACATTAATCATATTCAACCAAAAAGTTTGAGCAAACTCAAAGAAAGATCTTCTTTGTGGTTGTGGATTTATAACTGTCCAATCCACACCGTCAGGTTTAGGATATGGCGATGTCAATCCGGTACTTGGTATTGGATAATCGTATTTGTTAGACATTGCCCACACATCATAAACCAATCCTTGTCCGGGATTCATGAATATATCAACGTTTTTAACGTTTAAGATATATTTTTCATTTTCAACATAGTAGTAAGCATCAAACTTTACTGAAGAATTCCCTACTCTCAAATCTGTGTCAGATGATGGCCAACTTTTTTTATTATCTTGAGTTTTGATTAACTTGAAACCTTCAGATATGAATGGAAAACTCCTAAATCTATCCAAATATTTTTGCCCGTATGAGAATGGTTCAAAACTTGTTTGTACATCAGTGTTCTGACCTGTAAAGGTACTAGCGGTTGCATTCACTTGTTGTGAACTTTGGTGTTCTTTTGTTAACTCAAACCAACCGGCCCCTTTTTGAAAATAAAAATCCTCAGTATCTATCGGTGCCTTTGGGTAACCATCATCATCAACAGGAAATTGGTCCCTATCCAAACTTACCGCGAGATATGTTTCATCTATTGTGAATGCAGTATACACATTCCCATATATTGTAAAAGTAGAATTTGGTCCTGTTAAAAAGTTTGGTGTTTCCCTCACAAAAATACCATCTGAAATGTCAAGATATTTGGAGTCAAAGTCCTTCATATTGATCCTTTGCCCCGCTATATAGATATATTCATTGAACTCAACTAAAGCCTCAGGTGCTCCTACTAATCTGAGTAAGAATTCTATTGATTTTCTTGTTCCTTTTGATTTGAATAGATATGCGGAATTTAATATCAAGTTACGATAAAATTGATAATTAAGCTCAGTTGGAGTTAACGCTCTTGAAAATCCAGGATATTCTATTTTATTTGTATTACCAAATACTGATGATAGAAAATCATCACTAGATATTGGTGAAACATTTATTTTCCATCCTAAAGTTTCCGATAAGTTTTTTAGTAATAGTGATGGTATATCATTCTTAATAGTATAATTCACAGAATTCATATGAGCTAAAGCGTCAATGAATTTTTTCGTTTCATCAAAACTTCTACCGTATAAATCTAATATTTTTTGGACTTTTCTATCCGGAGTATCAAATTCTTTAAATGATTCCGTTGTTAAAAACCTTGATACTAAATTAGTTTTGAAAGTATCAAATAGTTCCGAAATTTCATTCAAATTTGTCAAATAAAACTCAAAACTTGGTGATTTAATATCTAAGTTCCAAACACCATCCAAAGGCCATGTTACATTCTTTACTTCCGTAACTATTTCACCTTCATTAGTTTCAAAAGGGACCTTAAAACTAGCAGTATATTTGGGAGTTACAAGCCTGTTCAGTAAAAATTGTTCTACCTCGTCAAAATTTTCAATAAAGGATCTATCAGCAAAAAAATCATTAGGCCTGATTATCAAATCATCAGTGGAATTTTTTTGATTAGGAAATGGATTACCTTCAACAATAAAAGTTACATAACCATAAAACAAACTTTCCGATGGCTCCATGAAAAGAACATTATATTCGCCATCACCTACATATAGTGAATATTTTTCAAAATTAACTGTCAGATCACGGAGAGGGCTGACTGTTATTTCTCTTGCCAATAAATTCCTTGTAGAATTAACTGAAAAATCAACACCAAAAGGATTTATTATTTCATCAACCTGTAACTGAAAGGTTGTTGTATTTTCCAAAAAATCAAACTCAATATTTACCGCAGTATATCCGGTTGTGAAATTAGGTTTTAAATTATAACTTTCTATTGATGCCGGAAAAAAATTGATGATTTTTTGGACTGAAGAAGAAATTCTTTTGGATAAAGATCCGTAAAGGTTAAATTTTGTTATTTCACTTAAATCAAAATTTGGAAACACCCTAAACTCTTTCGCCGCAATCTCTCTAGACTGATTGACTGTGAGAACATTCAACGAATCCAAAGTAATTGGTTCAGAAAATAAACCTATGTTAAAATTCCTATTGGATTTTTCAGTTATATTTGTGGTAAATTCAAAGTTTCCTTGAGTTAATCCACCCCCTTGCACTATTTGTAACCCGACTATATTGTCGGAAAATGTGCCAGCACCGCTTGATGGTCTTGGAGGATATCTAAAAAACTTTCTAGCCATTATTGAGTTATAGTTGTAAAGTTTTTACTAAAATCAATGTTATTACCTCTATCTTGTCTAACCTCATATAGTAACTCGTTGAAGTTGTTTCTAATCTCATAAAGATTGTATTGTTTATATATGTTGTTATCAGAGTCATAGATAGTATATATACCGTCGTCAATTGACTTGGTTTGATTACCATAAAGCGCGATTGACAATGTTGAAATATCTTGGTCAACTAATTCTATATCCATGGTTATTGGATTAAAGAATGTATTTGTTATAATTATATTTTGGTTTGGTTGACCAATGAAGGGAGTCGCATTAGGTTTGTTTGTTGGTGAAGACGAAGGTGATAAAGTTAAAAACATTAAATTAGTTGTACCATCAACATATCTATATCTAACCGCTTTTTGTGATGTATTTGTTAAGTTTTGTATCACCGGCTCACAAAAAAAGTTTGATGTTACTATTCTGAAGAAATTAGGTATTTTAGTTCCATCATCATTAAGATACTCAATCCTGAACCCAACTAATCCTTGAGCCACAAATTTATTTCTGAATTGACTTGGGACATTGTCCAAATTGATAACCAAACCTTTTACATTTGGAAGTGCCGATAACACACCACAATCCGTTATACTTGTTCTGATTTGTGCGGGTCTTATGTATAAAGTGTAGATCCCTAACCTATTGAACTCTTCTGAAGGTAATCTGAGATTATAAAGACCACCCAATATTTCAATGTCAGGATTTCCTCCGGTGTTAATATTATTGAAATATGGTCTTAATATGTTTGTTGCATTTAATCTTTTCAAAACAAAATCGTCCGTAACATCCCTTGAAGGTGTATAATTTAATATTATTTCAACATCCTCAGGAGAAACGTCCGCCGGTCTTATTGTTCCATATGTGCCTACAGCCATAAATTAATTTTTATATAAATAGTTTATATTTTTTTTTATTGAGTTCGTAAATCAAAGAATCCATACCCATAATTTTGCAAGTCCCCGATATTATCAACTTCACCTAACCTTTCAACTCTCTCCAAAGCACTATTCTTACCTCTTTCTATAAAAATATCGGATTGTATTTGTGGATCAGAAATTACGTTTAACAAAGCTTCATTTTTAGTCATAGCTGATTGAACCATCCAATTAGAGGTTAAACCACTACTATTGATAGTATATATTGTCGTTGAGTTATCAAAATCAATATAATTGACACCTTGTATTGTATAAGCAGTAAATGAGGATGGTTGAGTTATATCTGATGTAATAACACCCCAACAATTATCCCCATCTTTTCTCACACAAATCCCAGTCTTAAATGGATTCTTACCATATTGTCTAAGTTCCTCAATTCTTGATTTTGTTATTCCACTAACAATTATTGGTAATGTAGTGTAATTATCAGAAGTCTGTTCACTTATCAAATTCACCGAATCACCTGAAAATATAAAATCATAAGAAACCGGTGTTGCTGACCAAGACCCTATGTTTGGTGTAAAAAAGGCCTCTCCCTTAGGATCGTCAATCACCATTTTTTTATAAGGAACGACCACACTTTTACTTATTGTATTGGTTCCCCAAGGTGTTTTTTGAATTAATGTTATCTTATATTGTTTCGGAACATTTGATGGATAAGTGTGTGATACAAAATTAGGAGCAAAGTTAGTTATTGTTTGTTTTGGTGACCCATCACCCCAATCTACCTGATAAGATGACAAAGCCAAAAAGTTTTTTAAATTCTTTTCAGAAGTGTTATAAATGTTATATGTGTAGGGTGTATTTGTTTTAGATGTGAAAATAAAATTAGTAACCACATCTTTTTGTATTATAGCCCCATCAAACACTGAATAAACACCCATATCTACATTATTTTGTCTAAACAAAATAGGTATAGTTAAACCAGTTAATATGGACGATCCATTGGTTCCTCCGCTTAGAATATCGGTCATAGCACTATATACAGTTGTGATTCCTGTGTTTGCGCCAATACCTTCAGGTATAACAGTAATAAAACAACAATTACCGGTTATTGCAGTAATAACGTAGGTTGACGAAGTGTATGGTACACTAACTAAATCACTTAGTATATTTTCAGGCGAAATTTTTATATAGTATTTATCTTCAGTCATTATGGATTGACATATTCATACCATTTTATGGAGTTCCCACTACCACCTACATTCAAGTTCGTTTGAGTGTCATACACTTTATAAGTGTAATCTGAGTAATCTAATTCAACTCTATAATAGAAATAGTTTTCAGGCTTGAAATTAAAATAATTTGTCCCCCCAATCTGAGTTTGTTTCCTATTCATCATCTTTATGTAAATTCCTGATTTAGCATCAAAGAATTTTGCCGACATATAAAAAGTTTTAAGATTCAAAAAATCTCTTCTTTTTAACCAATAAATAAAAAATCCTTCTTTATCACCAACATAATCTAATTTGAATATTGGTCTTTTAATTTTCACGTTTTTAAGTGAACCTATATTTGTAGTCAAGGTGGATCCTTGTTGCGTTGGAATTATTATTGTAAAATAATTTGTTTGCCCGCTTTGTAGTGGACTATCATAGAAATCTAACTTAAAAAAAGATTTTTTGAAAGGATTGGCAAAGTAATATATTTCTCTTTCCGGAAATCCTTGAACTCTGTAATCCGCCTCCCATACGGCATTTGCAATACTTGGAGCCGTAACTGCAGTACTGACAAAATAAAATTCATAATTGATATCAGTCAAATTTGCATTTACAGGATTTGTTTTGTTTGAATGTGCAAATCTAGTCACTTCAAAATCTTTGTCAAGATTCAGAACATCTCTGCTTGTTTTCTCTTGGAAAGTATCCAAATCCATACCTCTATCAAGAAAATCCCATTTCATTTCAATTGGGATATTGACACCCTTTTCTTGGACTTCAGAAAACAACAATTTATATTTATTCACACTCATCAATCAATGGATTTCCAATTGCATTTATGTCTTGCTTGACTGTCCCTTCAGGTCTCAATCTAAAAATTATTTTTGAGGTTGGGTAATGTGTTCCGTTTATGAATGGATAATTTAATCCCAATCCTTTTTCATCAACGTAACCATAAGTATATATGTCTCTCCAAATTAATCTATCTGTGGATTGAATGTAAAAAGCATAATCGGGAGCCCCTTCCACTTCATCAATCAAAGCTTCCTCCAAATAATCTGAATATACTCTTATAGGTATTGAATTGTGTGGTTTATAATAATACCCATCAGGGTTTGTTGTATTCAGATTATTTAATGTAAAATAATCATTGTTGAAATATAGTTTGTGAAAAAAATCGGAGAGTAAATACTCATTTTGTTCCAACTGATTAAATTCACAAAAACCACCACTTATTACATCGTTCAATCCTAAATCTCTATTATAATAAAATGTTCTACCATTTGAAACATAATTACCAAGTTGAATATTGGTAAGATTGACTTGATTGTTCGCATTGGACCAATATGGTGATACTGTATTTGTAATATTAAACTCATATCCTTCTCTTAACCCTACGTTATTGAATATTGGTTTATTAAACCAACCAAAATAACCTCGGTTTATAATTGTGACGAACACCTCTGTAATTGGTCTTTTCAGATTATCTCTCAGAGGTGCAATATCAATATCTCTTTTGAAAGTTAGATTATACGATTGATTACCATGTCTTTGCGTAATTCTTGCGGATCCCGGAGGGGTTATTTTATCAAACTGAAATCTATTTTTTACCCCAAAACCATTTTGTTCAAATCCCGATTTAACCAAAACCGCGTCATCCGCTTTAGTTAAAATTCTATGTTTTCTAACATAATATATTGATTTTGAATCACCTGAATTGTTTATGTCAACAATCCTTTTTAAAGTTCCAACACCTCCGTTCGGTAATGCAGAATTTAAGGTAGATTGTGTTAAATTGATAATAAATTTATCAGAATTAAATCCGTTGTTTCCTAATGAATAAACCTCCTCAAGATATATATTACCATTGTAATTTATTTCAACATATTGTCCAGGTTGGAAATTATGAGGGACAGGACAAACTAACGAAATCAAATCTTGACCATTGAAATCAAATGGTTTATTAATTTGAAAAGGGATCCCTTCTGACGCTACCCATGTTTTACTCACATTAGAAGATGGATAATATAATAATCTTTTATTGAAATCGTTCTCAAAAGGATAACTTAAATAGAAGTTCCAATTATAAAAAGATGATTCTTCATTTATAAAATTAAGATGCACATTTGGATTTTGTGTGTATCCAACAACATTATTATCCGTTCTCATCAAATCAAATTCTTTATATTGTGGATATCCTGACCAAATTTGAGTGACAAATGAATCATCAGGATTCAAGTAATACAATTGATCTGTGAATTTAGAATATGGTGAGGTCCCAATATATGAATTAAAAAATAAAAAATCTATATTAGCCGTAAATCTAAAAATAGAACTGCTTTGCCTTTCCTCGTCAAACACATCAACCAAACTTAATACCACACTTCTGTCATACTCCTCCATTTCCTTTTCGGTGTTTGACAATGGTAAATTAAGGTTAATATCTGTATTAATAGATGACTTAAATCTTTCTTTACCTAAAACTATTCTAGTATCAATTCTATTCATCGGCTAATAATATTTCTATGTATTTTTGTCTAAATTTATTTAACGCCGTCCTATTTTTATTTAATCCAAAATAGAAATACCATGGAGCACCACCAATGAACGGATTTGGCGTATTTTGGTTCAAACTATAAATAGCATCTTGTATCAGAATAGATCCGTTAGTCCAATTATTAGGTGTTGTTGCACTTGCAACAAATGAAACACCATCTTCATTTACTCCTCCAACATTTGTAAAATCATCAGGTGATTTATAGTCAAGCATCGTATAATTTTGACCAACTATTAAAGTTCCGCTAGTCAACGTTGTTGGTGGTTGTTGATAATTGAAAAGATATCCTCTATAGTCCCAATCACTGAATGTATTACCTCTTGGATATGGACTATTTTCTCTGTCTAAACTTTGATACCCTTCTTGGTATATGTCTAGCATAGTTGTTGCCCAGTTATTAAATTGTGTCCCAAATAAATTCCCACCATCAATATTCCATCTATAATGTGGAACTATTTGCGTCTTTTTAGGTAAGTCATTATATACAAAAGTTCCTGATGGTAATGGTGTTGGTCTGAATCTTATGATTCTCATTGGTGATACGTAATCTCTTAATTGAATATCTTCGTTTGTTGAATCAAAATAAATTCCAATCACCGCACCCCCACCTATAGCACCTCCAGCAATCACAGCATCAGGATTAGGATTATCTGTTCTATAAAAACTAGAATCAAAAGGAACAATTCCAAATTGAGAATTTACTGCCGCCGCTTGAGCAAAGTCCCCATCTACCTTTTTACCAGGTCTAGAAAATAAAGTTGTTAATGTATTTGCACCCCCGAACAACCCTTGGAATGTTGTTGGTTGTGTCATTCGTGATGCAGAAAATAAAATAATAACATCTTCAATATCGTTATAACTTGATGGTTGTAATTGATCCATTATATATCCATAATATCTATCATTTAAAATTACCTCTTTCAAAAAGGAATCCCTTGGGCCTAAGTTAATTATTGTTGTAGGATACTTTAGATTTCTTTGGTTAGCCCCAAATTGAGTTTGTTTTTGTGATACAGGTGGAGATCCTATAAATTTATACTCATTCGTGATAGGGTCAAGCGCCGCAGGTGAAGACCTATAGTAAAAATTATTACTTTCATTTTGTAATACCAAAAGTTGTCTAGGAAAAACTCTTTTACTTACTTGATTAAATTTATTATAGAATGTATTAACTTTGAAAGGAAACGCATAGAGATTTCCATTTACCCAATTATTTATAAAAGTATTTGCAAGTACCCCTTGGCATAATCCATAATAAAATCTAAATCTATAGTTCCACTCCAAAATCTGATTAATATCTCCATCTTTTCCAAATAAACCTATTAAAGGTTTTGTAACAATCCAATAACAACCATTTCTGACTTTATCTTCCTTACAATTTTGTTGGACTGTCATTGAGTTTCCCTGACTTTGATAACAACTTAAATCTCTCATACCAGTACAACTGAAACTATCTAAAATAGTTGATTCATACCCTTTATTATCGCTTGAAAATTCAGGATCAAAGTCATTATTATATTGAGGTGAACTTGGTTGATTATTTGCGGCTGTTGGGTCATCCCCCGGGATGACATAAAAATCATCCCATGATGCATGTTGTAAAACACCTCCATCTGGTAGTTTAGGCAATCTGTCAGCTCTCATTACTATATTCTGAGAATTATTCATACTTGTTTGAAATGTAGAATAAGTAGGTCTTATTAAATTCCTACCATCACCATTTCTGAATTCATAGGTTGATCCATGTATTGATTCGTTCAGATCATATTTTGCATCTCTTCTTTCCAAGTTAGTAACGACCGTACTACCTAATGAATCTTGATCAGTTTGTAAAACAAGACCCATGTTTACAGAAGTAAGATTTGATCTGTTTCCTGCATATATTTTCAATATAATTCTATCTGTTGGGTTCATTGGAACCGCATTATTAATATAAACCGGAAGTCTATCCCTTTGACTACTGGGTGGTAGAAACAAAGTATCAAAGTTATTACTTATAAGAGTTTCAGTTACCCCATCCCACTTAAATACCCTTAAAATAAAGTATATACCATTTAGATAAACAGATGACATTCTTACATAAAAATTCCACCATCCTTGTGGTATTAAATTCACATTAGGTACTCCAACAGGTGTTACAAAATTCATAATATTAACGAATCTCACTAAATCTCCAGTACCCCATGATGATGGATTGGTACCTGTAGCTATAAATGTAGTACCTTCGTTATTATTTGGTGCACCTACATTTGTAAAATTAGCACCACCGGAATTGTCGCGAATTCTGTAAATATTACCAATAGTCAAAGCTCCACCACTTTGTGTGTCGGGTAAATTTGTTGTGACAACATTATTCCCAATCGCCCTTTGTGTTGAAGTTTCTTTGTATGTTGGTATTGTACCATTAACTAAACTATTCAAGAAAAAAACTTTTCCGTCGGCAATTTGATCCGCCAAATCAAAGAACAAAGGATTCCCTTCATTGGCTCTTAAATCGCTAACACCATTAAAGTTTCCAAATTGTGTGTTGTTATTTATGTTTAAGTTTATTCCATCAACATTACCTGAAGGTGGTGGTCCCAAACTTGAATATTGTGAGGTGAGATTTGATATATATGGTATAAAATTACCTGGCTTGAAAACATATGATGGGTAAAATAATTTTAAACCTTGTGAGCTTGTGTTATTATCAGTAATTTCATTGTGATTTGCCATTACCATATTACCTGAACTCGTAGTATTTTGTATAGGAATATTTAATCTTAATTTATTTGTAATTTTTATTTGATCATGGTTATCAAACCCAAATAATCTACCTAACTCAATAGTCGTATCAATTTTTTCGGAATACACATCAACACCTCTTTGCGCTATAACAACATAAGAATCTAAATTTAACAACTTGCTGAATTCCCCGTAAGTAAATCTTGGATTCACCGCAAGTCCATCTTCATAGATATAAAGTTTACCATTGAAAATTTCAGCTAATGAACCAGCTCTTGCCTCAGGTTTTGATAAGTTAATAAATTGTGATATTGTCATAGATGTTAGAACTTGATAATATTCCACATCCGATGGTAAACCATATAAACGAATATCTCCTGCCCAATTTAATGAAATAGTTTGAGTAATGTTATTGATTCTATTAGCGGGATCGGCATGTTTTATTGTTATTGAAGGTGAAAAGGTTGTTACCCCTGTTGTCCCATTTGTTCCCCAAAGATTTGGTAATGTATGACCACTGATGTTAGGGTCAGCACTTGTTGTTGGGTCAACGAATGTCATAAGACTGGCTCCGGATGTACTACCTGTAAAAGCAGAACCAAATGACGATATAAAAACAATAATGTTATCATATATTTCCGGATTATTCCCATATTTTAACTTGATTTGATTATTTCCACCCTGATCATCATAAAAATTTGATTTAACATTGAACGCGTTTATTCTTGCGGCAAAACTCAAATCTTTGGTAGACAATAATCCGGATTTAAATTCATTTCCATATAGTATCGGAATTATGTTATCAACATCGTTACTTGTTAAATTAGGAAAATAATCTTTTACGTTATTTGAATTTATATCTACAAATGGATTTTCATCTGTTGGACTATTTGAATTGAATCCAGTCATCCCCGGATCATATGTTTCAACATTAAATGGTGGTAATTTAGCCTGTGGTGTTGTTCCTGAACCATCCTCATTACCTGGGTCTTTACAATCACAAATGTCACAATCAGGATAACTTAACATGGGTAATGATAACGGCCCCATAGGGGGATCTTGGTCACAGTTAATTTTTGCCAACATTCTCCTAAATGGGTACCCCCCCAATATTTTCCAATTTTTCAACGCACACAAAAAACCTAAAATAATTCTAAAAATTAAATTAACAATAAAGGCTAAATAACTATATACAATAACAAAAGGAATTATAATGGTTGTAAGGATTACCAATAAAATATTGAATATTCTCCATATCAAGCTCGTATAAAAAAACGCATCATTGACGGGGTATTTATTTGTGGTATCTTCGCAAGTATCTTCATCTATTCTTTTTATACCAATAAATCTTTGTTTATTCCTTCTCCTTTTTTCTTGGTCCATAAACTGTGCAACCGAATAAACTTTATTATATTCAAATTCATAAAAATAATCGTCACAATTTATTATACTCAAAATATCAGGATTTGTTACTGAGACATTTCCGGTAGTATACGCACTCCAATCTAATCCAAAGGCATAAGATGATTGAGCTTCTTGAAATGCGCTTTGACCCAAATTACCAGTCAACGGATCAACGTTTTGTTGATTTATATCCCAACCCCTTTCTTTTACATTCGGAACTAAAAAGTATCCCCTTTTGAAATCCTCATTTATATTTTTTGATTGTTGCCACTTAATTTTGAACCTATATTTAGCCTTGGTAGGGACCCCAATTTTCGGATTATCTGACAATATTTGTTCACCGAATTCATTAGTAGTAACATAGTCCGCATTCATTGGTAAATCAAATAACCAAACTCCATCTTCATCAATTACTTTCCCCCCATTAGGAAGTTCCGCTTGTTCAAGAATTGGTAAACCATTTTCATCTTCAAAAATTGTTTGGGTGATGGCAATTATTTCTCCCGGACCCGCAATCATTGAACATAAATTTCCTGTTGTCTTTTTGGCGACACCATTAGCCTTTAACCCTGTTCTTTCTGTGGAACTCATTAGGGAACCCATAAAAACCGCAGTTGGTTCCAATTTGATATTTGCTTCAGCGGTTAAATCAAAATCAGTCCTTGTAATTCCAATTTGGCAGGTATCGGGTTCACCCCAAAAAGGTAATATATCAATATTTTTATTTATCACCACAATTTGTGGTAGTTCACTGAAATTTGTTGATGCTCTGAATCTTGGACCGTCAAACTGCTCCTCCGTTGCTAACCCAATTCTAATCAAATCTTGTGGTGAAAGAGAAAAAGATCCTATATCAGATAAATCAATATTTAATACAATTGTTTGATTTCCCAATGGAACACCGAAAATCATGTAGTCACCGCTTTCATTTGTTGTGACAGTATACTTATAATACTTATTATAAATTTCAATAGCAGTTTCGTCAATTACAGAATCTAATCTTGACGGAAAAGTTCCAGTTGGAACATGACCGGGATAAGATGGTAAATATGGTAAGAGATTATACTTGAATCCATCTTCGTTTTGTTGATCCAAATCTTTATATGGATAAATTGAAGATATGATTGGATTCAAACTATCTTCATCGGATACAGGAATGAAAACAGATACCTTTGCATTTGGTATACCATACCCTTGATTGGCAAAAACTCTTCCCGCTAATACTCCATAATCCGAACACATTCTTTCATAAACGTCCTGTTGTCTAATCTTTAATGAAAGTATTTCTAATTGTTCAAAATCCTGATCAACTTGTAAAACAATATTCTTATCATCACCCGGAGTGGTTCTTATTCTGTAGGACTTACCCATTAAAATCTTTTAATTTATAAATAGTTATAGCATCATTTTTTAATGATGTCACATTAAAACATAATTGATAATGAGAATAAATAAATTATTAAGAAATGGATACCGATTGGAAATTTTTAACCCTAATTCTTATATCTTTATTAGGAAATCTAATCTGATAAATTTGATTTGGAAGTGCAAAAATTGTACCATCAACTGGTTTGATCTCTCTCGTTTCTTTATTCAAATATTCCATAGATGTTTCAGATGAAGAATATTGTCCCCCCACATTGTTGAAAACTTGAATTGATGTAATTGATATAACACCATTTTCATCTTGTATCAATCTATTTACATCTGAAAGATTTATATTTTGTCCTAACTGACGATCTAATGGATTAAAATAAGTAGTGATCTTATTGATTATTGAAGTTATAACCGACCCTTGATTTTGTGTTGAATCTAAAACAACAGATATATCAAATGAAAGATCTATAACTTCGGCAGTTTCTACAGATATATAATCATTTAACATTCTGTAATTAGAAAGGTATTCAGCAATATTTGATACCAATGTGTTAGATACAATTTGAGTCAATGCACCTGATGTGTCGTAACTCAATATTTTGACTCTGACTTTATTTTCCTCTTCAACTATTGCAACTTTAGCCGGCGCTCCAAATTGAGAAGGCATTTTTCTGATTATTGCTTCATAATCATTAATAGTTACTGCCCTATTCTGAGCTGAAAAATTAAAAGACACGAAGTTTCTTACTTCTTCTAAAGTTGGAAGTCCCGCACCACCAATTGCCGCGGTAACGTTGTTACAAGATAATGAATTAATGACAGAGGTGTTAATCTGTTCTGAAGGTCCTGTAACTGCAAAGTTGATAGTTCCAATCTGATTTATAACATTCACACCTAAATTAGTTGCCAAACCTCCACCTACTCTATATTGAATAAATAAAGTTGTATTTGGTGTTAATGTACTTCCCAACGAAAAATTATTCAAATATGACTGAATTGGTTGAGTATTGATGCCGGTTCTAGCAAATTCTCTCAATTGATCCTCGGCTGATGTGTTACCACCTCCAAAAGTCATTTTAAGAAATCCTTCAGGTGTAAACTCCGTAATAAATCTATTACTTGTGGAAATATATTTACCTACCTTTATTCCCGCATCATCACTTGGTTTTGTATTATCAGCAATAAAAACTTTATCTTGAGCTAACGCATCAACCTCATACCATTTTCCTTGATTTGATAAAAATTCAGAATCAGTCGGAACGTTGGCATAGTTAGTTCCATCTTTTTGTATTACTGCAGTTACACCTAAAACGTTTTTTTCAGGAAGAAATATTTCAAAAAACGGTCTAACTTCTGTTGGTGTTATTGATTGTCTAAAGACTTTTGTGATACCATTTACCACAACTTCCCTTTTAACAATAGTATAATTAACCAAAATATTGTTAGCATTAAAATTCGGGATTTTCAATCTATTGGGAAACCCTTGAGCGTTATATGGTGATGCGAAATCAATATCATTTACCGTTTCAAATACTTGTCCCGCCCCTTGAACTTGACTACCTCTTCTTATTATTCCTTCATATCTTTCATCATCTTTGTCACCAAACACAGGAACTGTTATTGAGAAATCAACTAAAGCAACTGATGGTCTTTGACCTGGAAGTTTTAACCCATATGTTCTTGCGATGTTGAAAATAGAAGATTTTTGTTGAGCGTATTGTAGAACTGTTTCCTGAATACTTCTATCAATATGGAAATGCAAATTATCTGTAATCGCAGCATTTAGGTCTAAAAAGACAGAAAAAACTCCAGCGTCATTGAAATTATCAATAAGATCCGGATAGTATGTTCTAGCGAAATTTATTAATTCAGTTCTTATCCCCTGAAAATCTCTTGTTGTATATGATATCCTTTTTTCTGCCATAATATTAAATATTAAGAACAACGAAATCTTTACTGCCAAAAACACCGTCCGTTACAACATACTCTATTCTAACCTTAGCAGTATATTCACTTTGATTCAAATTCGGCATTGAAAATTCCCTGTTTGTTGCATCTCCTTCAGTGGTAACAACAAATGTTTCTTCCTCACTTGAAGCCGCTGTTATTTTTACATCAGTTATTTTTAAGTTTGGAATAAATTTTTCACACGCATCCCTAATATCCGCCTCTATATTATTAAAAGTAGGATTATCTAAAGGATCAAATATAAATTCATATAACTTTGTACCGAAGTCAGGTAAAAAATATCTTGAACCTTTCCTTGTTAATAACAAATGAATGAGATCAGATCTGATTTCATCATCACTTGTATCAGTTAGTTTTAGATATTTTCCTACCTGTGAATCATTGAAAGGAAATGCAACCCCAAATGTTTTACCATCCGCCATACTGATAAATATTCACTTCTATTTTTTTGATGAAGTTTTCCTAAATTTTATTAACATAGACATTGCTTTAAATTCTCCGGCCGCTCTCTCAATAGATGGAATTGTATCCGGATCTCCTCTTAACGCAAATTGTTTTTCCACCATTGATGATTCCATAAGAGCATTATACAATATATCAATTTCTTCCTTCGGTAAATAACCCAGTAAATTTGTATGTAAATCTTGAGATAACCTTTGCATTATAACACAATTATCGTGGGGGTATTCATCTCTTGATAGTTTCTCAGCTGTATCATTTAATACATTGGATATATCATTCAAAATGCTTGATATCTTTTCAATACTTTCTTTTTCTACTTCGTCCCTTTGTCTTACGAAGTCAATAACATTCTTACAAATATCAATTATTTCTGAGATCATCTCTTACGTTTGTATTACCTTTTATTCCCACCGGTTCAAAAGGACAATGTAGACAAGTTTTTCCGCAACAATGTCCCCTCTGAAGATGGTATTCTTCAGTAAATACTAACAAACCTTTTTCATTTATGTAGTATAAAGATTGATCTAACTTAATCTTCTTTTTTAATTCTTCTTTCATTTTGAATTTTTTTTAAGATTGGTGATAATTGAATAAATTCTTCGTATGTAAACCTATCTGATTTTAATCTATTACATTCCCAACAACACGTTACTACATTATCTTTGGTGTAATTTAAGTTGTTATCTTTTCTATCTAATTGATGCGCTCTACTATTCGTTTTACCCCAAACTCTAGAATACTCTTCATAAATGAGCGGTTCACCACAATAATGACATTCTTTAATTTTAATTATTTCTAAAAACTCTTCAAAAGTTAACTCAACTAATTTATTTTCTTTTTTATGTAACTTTAGTTCATTATATATGTATTTGTATGGTTCTTTCAATTGAGTACATCTCATACATTTCCCCGAATGTCTTTTAAGTGAAGATGACTGTATAGTTAATTCTTTTTTACATCCCACACATTCAAAAATGTAATTATAATATCTATTTTTTCCTTTTACAATTTTTTCTTTTCTTAACGCATTTTCTTTTAATAACATTATAGGTGTTTTATTATAAATATCACCAATAATAGAAAAGGTCGGAAACATCCGACCTTTTAATTTTATAGACCAAGCGTTTATTTTATTTCACAATTTCCCGCGAAACAAGCCAACTCACCACTTAAATCTGTTTCATCTGTAAGTTCAACAACTTTACTTAAATCCACATTTGATAGTGTTTTATACATTTTTTCAAATGTTTCTTTATCACAGTCTTCAAAAGGGGCTTGTTTATAAGTGTGATCGGAAAATGGTAATACTGATAAACCATTGTAATATTCCCGGTTCTCCCACATCCATTCACCAGCCAATTCCCAATCTTCAGGTTTGAGACTAATTGTTGCAGATACGTTGTGGGTATTCTCACCTTTTCTGTGTCCAGGTCTAACCCACTCTTGAGTAATTTTTTTAACTCTCTCAAGAAGTTGGAATGGACTTTCGGTTCTTAGAATTGCCCCTTCCGGAGCTTTTTGAGGAACCGATATAACCGCAGTATCGTGAGGTCTAAAATATTCATCCTCAACAAGTTCAGGGTGATTTACATAAAGGTAAGTATAGATGGATTCGTTTTTACCAACACGAATTCTTCTGATATAATAATCATTATGCCAAGCGTGGATACCTGATGAAGTTCCAAGAACTAAAGATGAAGTTCCGGATGGTTTCACCGTAGTTGTTCTAGCCGCTTTATTTATACCAATTAATTCAGCAACTCTAGCATTTTCTTCTTTCACTATTTTTGATGCCGCTTTCATATCATAACCTAAAACAACACCAGAACCAATACCTGTCATTCCAACACCGATAAGAGCATCCTTTTCTGTTGTTCTTCTCCAAATATCTCTGAGATAATGGAAATCAGTATAGCCCGCTTGAAGCGTTCCAATAAATGTCGCCGCTTTAACTCTATTGTTGAAATCTTCTTGAGATTCAATATCGGACGCGTTAACTTCACAAAGGTTACAGAACTGATTTGGTCTTAGTGCGATTTCACAACAAGGGTTAGTCCCCCAATCTTTATCATTTGTGAAGTAAATGCCTGGTTCACCAGCCCCTGATGCTTCAACTCTTTTCCAAAGATCAATAAAGAAATCTTTTGTAATTTTATGTCTCAAAAGAACGGCCGAATTATTTGCTCTTCCTCTTTGAGGATTTTGTTCCCACCAACTTCCTGATTTACAAGATATCATTTCATTGTCATCAGCACTGAATAAGGAGATAAGAGCCGCGCGTCGGATTCCTCCGCTAAGGACCGCATCTGCAATATGACATATCATATCGTGAACTTCAATCGTAGTCAGTTTTCCACCATCATTTTTGGAATCTAAAATGCTTTGGAGTTTGTGAATACAATCTTTGAGGGGTTGGGGTCCGGGGGCTTTACCACCAGATGTGATTAACCTTGCACCTTTTGGTCTAATATCAGAATAATCAAACTCAGGTGTTGATAATTGTTCTCCAAAATAAGATTTGAATAATACTTTAATAGCATCTGCCCAACCTTCAATTGAATCACCGATTAGGAATCTTCTTTTTCTATTAGCGTTTGGTTTTCTAATTTCAGGAAGTTGGTCAACGTGATGTTTTTGAACAGAATATCCAACTCCGGTTCCTCCAAGAAGTAAGAACATTGTCTCTGAAAAACTATCTAATGAATCAATAGGAAGATATGCGCAGTTATATATCCTGTTTGGACTAATTTCAATTGGTTTACCACCAAACTGCATAGACCTCATAGAAGGTAATACCTTTTTAGCATATACGTATTTGTATACCTCTCTGATTTCACTTTCAAGTTTTGGATATTTCTTGATGTGCATGTTCATATTTCTTGTTACGAGTTCTTCCCAAGTTTCTCTTCTTTTGAGTTCGGGAACGAACTTTGCGTATTTCATGTAGACAGTAATGTCAGACAAAATCTTTTGCGATTCATCCATAGTTTTAATTTTTAATAAATTTATTTATTTGTTTTTTGAGATTCTCTCTCTTTTCTTCTTTCCAAGAGTTCCTTTACTCTTTCTTTGTTTTTTTCTTCTTTTTGTTCTTCGAAACCAAGGAATGTTACGGAGCTTTCTGTATCAATTTCCAATAGTTCATTGTCAAACTTACAGTTCTCAAATACTATACCATCTGATCCAATTCTTGATTTGGTGATGGCAATTGTAGCCAATTTCATTTCTTTTTGTTGTAAAGTTTTTGCGACTGAAATGATAACGTGTCCTACTTGTGCTTTTTTAATAGATCCACCCATTTGGTCGGTGGTGACAACCTCAGAAGATATAGAGCTTCTGTTACCCTGTGTTGCAGTCCATCCAACAAGATTGAGTTCGTGACACATAGCTTCAAATCCTCTCATAACAGATCCTTCACTTTTCCACTCATCACCCAAGTTCTTGTCCGGGACAATACAATCTATATAATCCAATACAACCATATCAACTTTTGTTCCTTCCGCCACCATCTTTCTTACCTGATTCTTAATCTGAGAAAGTGTCAAAGTGTCAGATGGTAATTTTTTTAATATGAGTTCATTGGGCATTTTTTCTTTTATATCAATCACCTTTTTCAATACCTCTTCTTTCTTATTTGACAACTCATCAGGAGAAATTCCGGTCCAAAGGGTGAAATGTTTTCTTTGAATGATCTTTAAGTTGTCCTCAAAGAATATCTGTAAAACATTGTATCCCAAATTGTAAGCGTGGTTCGCCATTTTAGTGAGTAAGGTTGATTTACCTACTCCGGTTGGAGCAAGTATTACACCTATTTCTCCTTTCGCCAGTCCTCCTTTTAATAACTTGTCAATAGAAGGTATACCCATAGGTATTGGGTGTCTAAAATCGTCGTTTAATACCTCGTCAAGGTTATTAAAAACACTCTCAGTTCCCTTCTCTATCTCACCCACCTGAAGAGCACCTCTAACCATCTCTTCAAGAGCGTCATAATTCTCAAATTCACCCCCATCAATGATCTTTTGGGCCTTGGTTATTGCCTTCTGCAGTTCTTGCTGCTTACAGAATTTCAACGCTTTTTCCTGAACAAATGAAACACCCTCGAAAGGTGCTTCATTTATTTTTTTAAGTGTGTCAAGTATAATTTTGACTGCCAGATCTTGTTTGATTTCCGATTTTGTTATCTGTTCAATAGTGTCAAAAGAAGGACTTGATTCATACTTTTTGTGGTATTCTTTAATCATCTGAATGATGATTTTGAAATACTTGTTTTCAAAGTAATTTGGTTCTATAACATCTATTATTGAACGGGAAAAATCTTTATCTAATATGATCTGGTTAAGTAGTTGTATTTGAAAAGTGTCGCCTAAATAGTTAAAATTTTTGTCAGAATTCATATGTATAGTCCGTTATAATTTAATAAATATTACACCTCAAGCGGAAGTCCAAGGTAATCAAAAGTTAATTTTCTTTCGGAAAAAATGTCAGTTAGATCCCTTAATATACTTTTTAGGTACGGGCGGACATCTACAGTGTATCTTACCTTCGGCGGGTATAGTTTCGCGTCAAACTGTCTATGACAAATTGTCTCATTATCAATCTTAATATACATATTGAAGTTCTCCGGACCCTCAGTCATTGACGTGTTCATAATGGTTGGGTCTTGGATGATGTAATCCATATTGTCCAACATATACGTGGTTGTTTTCATCTTCAAACTATACTGAAGTTGGTTTTGAATACCACTCATCAACTCATATAACTCCCAAGAGTTCTTAACCCGGTGGTTATAACCTTTCACGTTAAAAAATCTTTGGACAATGATGATGTCATTTAATGTCAACAAAAATTCCAATTTAATTGCGTCCTGTTCTTTCATACTTTTTTGTTTTTGTGTTTTGATTTTTCTTTTCTTGTTATTTTTAAAAATGGCTTTAAGAAGTTAATCCAAGCGTCGTCTTGTTTTGGTAGATACTTAAACAATCCATCCTCCATCATCATCTTCATCAGGTTCTTATATCCTCTATCCTCCGGATCCAAACTATCTGAATAATAAGTTTGAACCATTTCTTTTGCCTGTTCTGTTAATAAAGGATTAGAGAGATCAATAATACTTTCATTTATCTGAAAGAATTCGTCACCATAAATTCCGGATTTCGTCTTTCCGGTTAGAAGATTCTTGATTGCTGAGTTGTTTTTATCTTGTTCAAAAATTTGTTCCGCTCTTGTTAAAATATCGGAAATAGTTATCTTATCTTCAAGTATTTCGGGAAATAATTTTACTAAAGTTTTTTCACCCATATAGTATATACCATCTATATTGTCAGACCTGTCTCCTGATAGAATCTTGAATGTTGAAACATTATAATGTGGAACTTCAACTTCTTTCATAGGGATTTTATCTCCAACCTTATAGGTTTTCTTTGTATTAGGTGAGTAGATTGATACTTTGTCGGATATCAGTTGTGTAAGGTCTCTGTCGGCTGAAAAGATGACCTTATTTTCGTCTTCAGAGATTGAACAGTAATATGCGATCATATCGTCTGCCTCGTTGCCATCAACGTCTAATTGCCTTATAAACACCTCCTCCAAATACTGTTTGATTCTTTGTTTCTGTCTTTCAAAAGACGCTAACTTATTTTCTTCTAATGGAGTTCTCCGGTTGAGTTTATATTGGGGGTAGATAAGTTTTCTTTTGGATGCGGACTCTTCACCATCCCAAAATACAACAACCTTATCAAAGTTTTGTTCCTCAACGAATTTTCTGATTGTATTTAGAAAGTGAAATATTCCACCAACGTGTTCCCCTTTATGGTAGAACTCTTTTACTCCGTGGAACCCTATTTTTAATAAATTATTTCCGTCAACTAATAATGTCTTGATCACACATCCTTGTTAAAAGATTAGAAAATGTTTTTATAAGTATAATACAAAAATAACTTAAATCAAATAAAAAACCCCTCACTAAGGAGGGGTTAATTTTATTCAGAAACTTCTTCAGATTCTTCAAGTTTAATTTCTCCGTCTCCGGATAAGATACCATTCCAATACTGAGAGTATTCTTTTTTGTATTTCTCCAAGGCATCTTTGTCGTCAGCAATATATCCCTGCGGAACCGCAATGATCTTACCATCTTTATAACCAAGACCATTTACGTGGTTTTTAAGAATTGATACTTTAGTTCTGATGGCATAAGATACTGTTCTACCATTTTTGGTTGCGGTGATGTGATTAATACCCGCTTTCTTTTGGTTACCAAATAAGAACACCAATGATGACGCCAACCATATCGCCTCTCCACCTTTTGCTTTGATCTCAGGTTGTCCAAATGGATTGTCAGGAAGTTCAACCCAAGGCTGATTAACCACAACAAGAGTATTATAATATGGATAATCTTCTTTCTTAGATTTTGTTATTCTTGAGTGGATTCCCATACCGATCTTATCAGCAAGAACACTAGCATTATGTTGCTTACCTCCCTTTCCATCGTAAGTCATCTTACAAGGAATACTACCAATAGAATCCCAACAAATAAGAAGGTTATATGGAACTTCTCCTTTTTCTTGTGCATCTAACAACTCATTAATGAAATCGGTTGCCTGTTCAATATAATCAAATGAATCATTGAATATAAAGTCACCATCCCATTCTCCGTTTTCATTTTTTTGAGCTTTCAATCCGAGTTCAACTGCGTGTTCCCAACTCCATTTTCTTTCAGTGATAATGAATACCGGAAGATCTCCTCTTTTTTGAGCATCTGCCGCGGCTAAGATCATAGCTGTTGTCTTACTACTATTGGTATGCCCCAAGAACATATTCACCCCACCCATTACAGGTCCGGGTATACCACAAGCATTATGAAACGCCTCACCACAATTGTAGTAGTTTGTTTCTTTGTATTTTGTTTTGGTTGAGAATTTGTCTTTTATACTACTAATCCCACCAATATCTTTTTTCTTAATTCCTGCCATAATTTATTTTTTATTTTCTTCTAAAAATTTATCTATCTCTGATTCAGTTAATGAGAGGTTTTTAATCTTTTCTTCAAAAAGTTTCATAAACTCATCTTCAAGTTCAATTGGTATATACTTTCTTTTGAGTTCCATTTTGATTGTTTGCCCATTTTCAGTATCAATTACCGGATTCATATAAAATACCATTTTGTATTTTGGTTCTTCCATAACAACCGACAATGGTGGTGTATCTTGTTTTTTCCCATCAACATCATCAAAAAATCCTCTAACTAAAACTGCTCTTTCACCTTTAACCCTATAGTCTTCAGGGTTATCTAACACCTTATCAAGTAAATCGTGAAGGTGTTGTCTTAAAATCGCCTCTCCATTCGCCATTTGTAGATCTTGAGCCATTTCAGGACTGAACTCAATAAGAATTTTTTTCTTAGGTTCAAATGTTTTTGGATCATATAATGCGGGTGTTATTGCTGCACCATCTTTAACAGGTTCGTGAAGTTTTTTAGGATCATACATTTCAGGTGTAAGAGCAAAAGACAGAATATATCCGTTCCCTTTGAACTTTGACACATCAGATAATTTATATGTTGCTGCCGTTATCGTTCTACCTTCAAGTACAAAACTAGGAGAATTAATTATTTCAAGTGATGTTAATCCACTAAACTCCGGAAATTGTAATATCTTATCTTTGATTGGTTCCAAATCTTTTTTCCCATAAAGAGTATTATCAACCACACCAAAAGGTAAATGGTCTTTTTTATCATAGTTTTTTACTAACTCACTAATTAAATCTCTAATTTCCATAACATAATTTTAATGAAAAAAGGGTGAGGTTTTAACTCACCCTTGGTTTAGTTCATAGATTAGAACGGCAATTCAGAATCTGGATCTTCGTCCTCCTGTGGATCAACAGTTTTCGGTTTGGAACTTTTGAAAGTTACTTCACCTTCTTCATCGTTACCATAGACATAACCACCTTTGTCAGAATCCCATCTTGGTGTTTCGCCTCTTGCGATTGCTTCCAAATACTCGGTTGGTTTTTTGGAATAAACATCTCTCCAAGTGAGTTCGTCTTCCAACCAAAGTTTAGCAGTTTCTTTATCTTCAGATACCGGAGAAGGATCATCATACATTACAGTTTGAATTGTAGTGTATTCCTTACCTTTTGGAGTTTTTGCCTTTGTGAGTTCAATGATGAGATCTCTTCCTTTTTCAGGATCAGTGATATCACCCTTTGCTCTCCAAATAGGAATGATTTTATCTAAAACACCTTCGTTCTTATAATTGTGTTTGAATCTCCAAAACTTAACACCATCTTCAGGTTTATCTCTATCAATAACCTTAACGATGTAGAACTTTCTTGCCTTATATTGTTTAGCAAGTTCTTTGTCGGAATCTTTACCGGTGCCACTCAACTCTTCATAAACTTCGTTTAATGGAGATTTTTCGTTGTCGTTCTTTGCCGGATCGTAGAGTTTATTCCACTGACCACCAACCTGAACTTCGTGAAACCAAGCTTCAACAAATGGGGAACTACCGTCTTTTGTGGGGAGAATTCTAATTCTTTTTTGTGCGGATTTTTCGTTTTGAGTAAGTATTGCCGCGAAATACTTTTTCATTCTTTCCTCTTGAGTCATCTTACTTGACCCGGAAGAACCTGACTGTTTTGACTTTTCGTACTGAGCTAAGACAGAATCTAATGTAGACATCATAAAATTTAATTTAATAAAAAAAGGTTTAATTACGATATAAGTATAATCTAAATTAAACCTTTAGTCAAATTAAATTCCAAAATTCTTATCCATGTCTACACTGAAGGAATCTCTAATATCCTTGTCGGAGAAGTTTTCTACCTCATCTGATGTAAGAACATACTCATTTTTTCCTGACCTTTGAATATCTTGTTGTTTGTCGTCAAAGAAATCTGTCAATTTTTGATTAAAAGGTCCAGAATCTAAACTTCTAAGTTCTAATTTTTCTTGCGGAGTTTTTGGTCTATATCTTTCAACAGCTTGTTCCAATGAATTAATTTTATTGACTAAATTATCCATTTCAGCAAGTTTGGATTCAAGTTTTTGAAGTTGTCCAAATAACTCTTCAAAGTAAGAATCTTGTTTTTCTTTCATATCCTTCTGAGAAGTAACTAATTCGGTAATATCCAATTCCTCAGTATCTCCACCTTCCTTCTCTGACTCACCTTTATTGTCAACCTTTTCTACATCAGGATCATTTTCAACATCAACAACCTCAGTTCCTCCTGTTGTTGCCCCCTCAGCACCGGGAGCTGGCGCCGCACCTCCGGGTGGAGGGGGAGCTTCTCCTCCGGGCGGTGGAGGAACATCTCCTCCTGGCGGAGGGGGTATATCACCTCCGGGTGGTGGGGGAACATCTTGCTCATTTATATATTTATTGATTTTCTTAAATCTATAAATTTCTTCTATAATTTTTTTATCAATACTCATTTTTTAATCATTTAAAAGTCGTTTAACCCCAGTAAGAGTCTCTACTTGAACCTTCTTATTTTTGTTGATCATATCGTCAACTCTTTCAATTAATCCGTCTTTCATTCTGACAGTATAACAATCTCCACTATCTAAATCACAAACTTGTTTAGTTCCATTTCCTAAATCTTTTTCAGTGGTTCTTGTGTTTTTACCAAGATAACTATCTAATATTAATTTTACATTCATAAAATTTCGTTTACATATAAATATATCAGTAATAACAAATGTTACCATATAATAATACTAATAAAACTAAGTATTATTATATGACCTATTAATTGTTGCACCATTACTAAATTTTATCTTAAATTGAACTCCAGGTTTATCATATGAATCTACCGCAACTTGAGCTTCTGGTTTAGTGGGATCACAAAAGTTAATGTCAGTATCCCATATTATTGATGTTTGGCTATTTGGTATGACTCCGAGTTCACATTTTTTATCATCTCCTGAACATCCGAAACCATCAAAAGATTTAGATAAGATAGTTACACCATTTGCACAAGTAGTGTTAAATTTAGTCAAAGATAAGGTTCCTATTTTAGTGTCTGTACCTCCACTACTTATTATGACATCTGCACTAACGTTATTAGATAATTTCAATGTCCTATTAGTATTACCTCCCGGTGTTTTTGCCTCAGCCGTGAATATCAATTCATAATAAACATCTGAACCATTTAATCCTACCTTTCCAACACCTAGTTGACTAATAACAAAGTTATCATCAAATTCAGGTACACCATTTGGTGTAGGACTTGGTGTAGGACTTGGAGTTGAGCTTGGTTTAGGTGTTGAATATATATTTAGTGTTCTAGCTAATTTGTCCGCATCTTTCACTTTAGATAATAGCTGATCATACAAACTTTTATTGTTCTTCTTGAAGTCATCATAAAAAGCGTCCGGTTTTGGATCCTTATTCCAATTTAATATCCAAAGTTTTAGATAAGATTCGGGATTCGTCAAATCTACTTGCTTAGTAAAATGACTCCATCTTGCAGATGTCAACAAAATCATATTTTTTGAATTTTCAAATGAAGCATATGGTATACTTTTCTTTTCATTTGCAGGAATCTGACAAGCATATTGGTTTTTAATTAATTTGGATGAACTTTCCCCATAATAGATTCCCAACTCAACACCCGAAAAATTGTTATTAAAGGAACCAAAGTTACCACTTTTATCCCAAGAATATAAATAAATGGTGATGAATGTCATGATTCTTTTCTTTTGTGCCTCGTCATCATTTCCTGGAACCTCACTGATAATTTCTTTTGCCATATCACTTGAGTTCTTGACAGCTTGCGTATCCTGTGTTGTGATCGTATAATTAGAATATTTAGAATTCAATAATTTTTTACAATCATCTTTTGGATCCAGTGTTTGTCCCCAAGATACGTTATACTCTACATATGAAGTTGACGCGGTTGACGCACTAGATGATTGTGTCGTTTTAACTTCTTTTCTTTGGAGTTTTTCTTTCAAGGATAGGTATAATTGCTTATACATAGCTTGTAGATAATTTTTGATTTCAGGGTAACTGAACATTTGTTGTCTGGTACCTTTGAAATCAGTATTGAATGATCCCGGACTTATTTTGTGACTTACTTCTGTTATCCAATATGGTCCCGTGAACATAGGAACGTGTTTCAAGTTAAAATACATCTCAGGTTGAATCATAGCATTACCCATAGAACTTACTGAACACGTATAAGCTCTTTTTGAATATAGGTCCCATAAGGAAACATTCTGTGAAGAAAAATCACCTCCGGAATATTTTTTTATCAATCTTTCGTTTGCTAGAACAGATTCTAAAGTTTCTTTACCGGCATCCTGTCCAACACTGATACTTTTGAAAATATTCTGATTTCTTATTCCTACATCAACATTGAACGCCACAACTTTGTTTGATAAAGCCCAATCTTTTTTATTTATCAAATCATCCAAAAGCGGAATCTCTGAAACTCTCCTAAACTCAAAAGCGTCCGACTTAAATCCAACTTCTTTATTTTTGTTCATATCCAAATGTTCACCGGGAATTGTTCTAAGAATACACACCATTTTAGGCGATGTCTTTCTCAAATCAACATTCAAAAATGTTCCAAATATTTCATTACCAAACTCTAAAGTCCCCTCTATTTTTGGTACTGCATCTTTTTGTACCTCACTAACACCATAGAAGTTTGCATAGGAGGATCTCATTGAAACATTGAAATTATGTTTTTCTAGGAGAGATGATAATATCCCCCAAATAGTTACAGATTGATTAGATACAAAATCATTTATTACTTTTACTTTTATTACATCAAAGAAATGCTTGTCCCCTATATTCCTATTCGCCCTATCAAGTATTAAAACATCCTCCATGAGACATTTTTGGTTGAAATCAAATCCCGCAATCCACCTATCATTCAAAGCTTTAAAACTATCCCACAAGCTTAATGGTAAAACTTCACTATTGATTGCCTGAGTTTTTAAAAAATCTTCTTTTGATTCAACCACATTTGGAAGATCGTTTTGTAAATTTTTGAAAACAAAATTTATTGTTAGATCCAAAAAGTTTTGTGTTCTTGTTATATATCCATTCAAATCGTTTGTGAAAGTTGACCAATTATAAGCCGGATTATTCTTCTTTTTGGTTGCATATATTTTTATTAATGGTGCAAGACTTTGAACACTATCTTCGTTGAAGACAATATTTCCATCAATGAAAAAATCAGTTATATATGATCCTTGATTTGAATACCTCAGACCATCAACATTTGAAAACCCTACGTATAATTCAAGTAATTTCCAAGTTTCGGGGTAAGCCGCTCTTGATTGTTGTAAAGTTGTCCCCCCGGGAGTTGGGAGAGATCCTGATACGTAAGCGTTAAATGTGTAGGGTTCTTCAATTGCATTCACAGTTGAAAAACTATCAAACAATCTTCTATCATAACCTCCGGGATTACCAATTTTCATTATCTCATCGTATTCTAAAAATTGTTTGATGTTCGTAATAAATTTAGTGAATTGTGATTTCTGTATGTCACTAACGAATTGTTTTGATGTACTTGTTACAGGGGTATCAATTTTCAGTAGTTCTACCATCATCATTTGGAAATTCTTAAATTTCCCACTTGCATTTATACTTAATTTTGTAATATCTATAACACTAATTGTAGTATCACCAGAATTAATAATTTGAACATCATACATTGATCTTGTATAATCTAAAAACTCTTGTTCTAATTTATCTAAAACTTTTATATCAAATACAGAAAATATTTCTTCTATTGATGTGTAATCATCTTGTTTATTAAGTGAAAAGGATTCTTGAATTGGCTCATTAAAGAATATACTTTTCATATATGAGGTAGGTTTAGGTATATCTACTTGACTGTTGTCAAAATACCCGTAGTTAGGTAATCCCCAAAGTGTTCTAATAGAACCATTGTATACCGCCGGATTATCTTTAACATTAACCTTCATTTTATTTTTATCGTCAAAACATTCAAACTGAGTTTGATTTATATTTGAACCGAAAGATGGTACAACATATCTCACATTTCCCTCTTTATCAAATAAAGTCGTTGACCATGTTCTAAATCTCAAAGATTCTTTCGGGTTTGAAGGGTTATACTTTTCTAATTTGTTGAATGAAGAACTATCTGTAAATTTTATTTCTATAGAATCCCCAGTTGCATTTACGAATTCTTGAATCTCATTACTTGTATAATCAGAAAATAAACCGAAACCTCTACAAAAAATATTAAAGTCATTAATTACTTTTGGATAAAAACCAACATTATATTCTTGTACAACATCCGATAGTATAGTTGTTGTTTTATCAAGTGCAATTGTTTGTTGAACACCATCCAAATCTAAAACGTATTCTTTCTGTGGATTTTTGGTTATTGGATCATAGTTTTGTTTTGCATCAAAATTTTTCCAAATATTTTCCAATATATCAACACCATCCTTTTTCCATACCTTATACCTATGCCAAATACTACCATATCTCAATATCCAAGCATATGGAACTCTATGAATACCTCCAAACTTTTTAATACTTGCAAATATATAATCTAAATCAGTTGTTTGTGAATTTGAGTATGTTTTATATTTTTCTCTTAAAGTAGCCAATGGCAAACTATTCAAAAACAAATACGCAGCAGAAACATAAGGATATAAGTTACCTGATGTAAATCTATTAACACCCTCTAAAATAGCATTAGTGAAATAAGGCGTGTTTAAAATTGAAGTTGTTTGAATCTTATTGATTAAACCTGTATAATTTTTATAAAAGATTCCTCCTTCTGTTGGTATCTGATTTTTAATATTTGTTGTTCCAATTCGTCCCTCATAGAAATTTTTGAAGTTACCCCCTATAAAAGAATCTTGTGTCGGATCCGGTAAACTTAAAGTTCCATAATAATTAAAATTTGTGATTGGTCTAATTTCTGTTTTGGTTGTATCTTTATTAAAATTAGCCAACATCTTTTTATCTTCATTGAATTTCAAAGTTTTTGTAGTATTCAATGTATTGAAAAAATCTGTTGTTTTTGAACCATCCGCTAAATTCTTTTTAAACCAATCATTAACTGCAAACGGGTATGTGTCTAAAAATTCAAAAGTATTTGATGTTGTACTGTTCAAATAATCTATTATTTGTTGTTTCTGTTTGGGTTCGGGATTTATCTTGTTGTTATTTGGATCTATAGTTGATTCTGATAAAATACTAAAATCAGTTTGAACTTCGTTTTCAATATAGTTTGTAACAAAAATGTCTCTTATGTATTTCTGCCAACTTTCTCCTAATCCCTGATTTGAAACATTCGCCAAATAAGCAATCAGGTTGGCAGAATTTAAATCATAATTTTTCAACTTTTGTATTAAAAAAGGATTGTCCGTTCCCAAAGCATTTATGATATTAATTGTTTCAGTTTCTGCTATAATTTGAGGTAAAATTTTTGACGCATTGTCCCTACCAAATCTTTGGTAAAAAGAAGATGTAAAAACTCTTTCCCAAATTTCAAAAAGAAACTTTACCTCTTGTTTGTTTGCAAACAACCTATCTGTGACCGGAAAGTCAATTGAATTTAGTGAGATTCTATCAACATTCTGATTTGAGTTTCCTAAATCCGAAAAAGTTTCAGTGGCAGCTGAAGTTATCACTTTAGCCTTTGCCCGAATATATTCCTCAACAAATTCTACTTCAGGCCAAATTTCAGTTAGATACGCCTTGGTTTTTGATATATACTTAGGGTCTCCCGGGTATTGTAGAATATATTTTTCACCATTCTGATCATTAGTCTCAACAAAATAATGTGGCCACGGATATACCGGAATTAAGTTTTCACCATTTATGTCCACAAAATCCTTCAAATCAGGACTTGTAACTGTTTTATTCTTATCTTGAACTACACCCGCCCTTACAGGATCGTTTCTTTTTTCCCACGCCGCGGAATGTATATCACATAAAACTCTGAGGAACGCCTCTGAGTTGGCCATAAAAACGGCAATCATATTTCTTATAGTAGGTTGAAAACCCAAACCATTATCTTTTCTTTCCAAGAAATCACTTAATTTTTTTTGAAGATCATCCTCTATTTTTTTACCCTTTATATTAGCCTGATTTAACATACTTTCAGTCACTTTGAGAAAGCTGTTAGGTAATTCGTCAAACTGAAACCAATTTGATTGAGATGATCCGATATTGAGTGAAGTAAGAATTGAACCTACATCCAATTCAAACTTATCAAATCCTGCTTTGTCATCTTGTTTAGTCTTTCCTGTTCTCTGTTGGAAAGTCTCTTCATAATCTATGTCAGGGTTAACAACACTCAAGATCTCAAAACTTATAGTATTACTAATAGGATTAGTCCCTGATGAACCAAATGTAGGATTTTCAGATAATAACTTGTTGTATTTATCTATGTCAGATTGTAATTCTTGGACTGCTTTTATTTGATTTTTTTCTTCTCTTACTTCTTTTTTGAAGGTGTAAATTTTATTTTTAGCACCTGAAACAATGTAGTAGTTTTGAATATCCATATATTTCCTGAAGAATGAAGTCCTTGCAGTTAACACTTTTTTTTGTAAATCTTCCAAATCTCTAACGTAATTACTATAATCAGTCAAGGGTGACAAATCTTGTTCTGTAAAAGCATTCATTAGATTCTTTTCCAAGTTATTTAACCTTATGATAAAGTCTTGAACAGTTATTTCTGGGAAATCGGGTTTTATTAAATCCTTTGATTTATATTCTTGATATACTTCTTTAATTTTCTGTAACCCTCTTGTTACAGGAACTGTTTGTATTTCTTTACTTTGAACTCCGACGTTTGAGGGTGGTGTAATTGTAAATTTACTCTCATACATAAAAGGTAGTGCAAATAGATGTTGAACGGGTAATCTTTGTAGAACACTATATTGATATGTCTTAAACTTAGTAGTTATTTTAAAATTTCCACTTTCAGGACTATAACTTGCTGTAAAAGTTGTTAATTCAAGTTGATGTTGAACACCCTTCCCAAAATAACCTTTAACCGTCAAATAAAATATTGGATATGGATATGTGAAAAAACAAGCATAAGGCGAGTCTTCACCCTTTTCAAAAAGGGCTCTACCTCTATAATCTTCCATATTTATGGTAACATCAAAATAACCACTTACTTTAGTATCTATTGTAATATCAGTAATACCTAATAATCCTGTATCAATATTTTTTGTTATTTGTTTTACATAACCAAGAGGATTACTATCAGGAGTTTCTTTAGTTTGGTTAGCACCATTTCCTTTTATTGTATCTAAACCCGTTATTTCATCATAAAACTCATCTGTCAAAAATTTCTCTTTCTTGGGATTCAAAAAATTAATGGTAGCAACAGAAATCAAATTACGTCTTGTGTTGTTATCAACACCTAACGCCAACCTTGTTCTTGGAGTTAAAGCGCATTCTAAATTTGCATAACAAACTAGATTTTCGTTAAACACTGCTCTCTCTTTGACCTGTCCTTGAGAGTTTATAACCTTATTTGGGTCAACTAGTACAACATTTTGATAATCAAATTCAACATATATATTTTCGTTGTTATCTACCATAATAAAAGAAGTGGTTGTTTAGTTCTGCCTCATAATCTTGTACTGAGGCGATAAGTGGAAAAGGTATAACTAACAATCCTCTATCAGGAATATTCCATTCCAAACCTCCATATTGTGGATTTGCCGCTAAAATTAACCATCCAAAAAGTGGAGACCCATAAAATTCTTGACTTATTTTATCTAATCTACTCACATTGGTTCTATAAATATAATTTTTGTCCGATGTTTTAGACGGAATCTTAACATATGGTACAACAGTTTGTTTACCATTAATTAAAAAGTTATTATACCTGTTAAAATATAAGTTGGACATTATAAAAATATAGTTTTACCATTAAATGTTTTTTTATTGTTATTTGAGTTTCCTTTTTTGTAAATATTTTTCAATCTATCTTTGTCAGTATTATTACCTTCTTCCGACTCATTATATGTGAACTTTCTTTCTTTACCTTTAACAAATACGTTCCATGTTTTATAACTACTTTTATCCCATTTATCTTTCAATTCGTTAAATTTTTTATCTTGATTTTCTTTTTGTGTTTTGTAATCGTCATATAAGTCGTTTACCCCGATTTTCATTTGTTCACCCAATTCTTGTCCATTTTCGGATAATTGGTCTCCGGGTAAATCTAAGTCACTTATCAGTTTGTTTCTTGAATTGTCATTAATTATTATATTTGACATCAATACATAAAATTTTCTATCAATAACAGTATCTAATGTATTACCATCCAAATCCACATCAGTATTTTCTTCAACATAATCTACTTCATAATTAATGAACTTATTGTCTTTTGTTAGGTTATAAAACTCCAACAACTTTTCAGATGCTTTTTTGTAATCACTTTTCAATTCATCTAAGGTATTAGGAAACTCATTGTTGAATGTTTCACTGGTTGATTTAATTTTAAACACTTTAACTTCTTGACTAGGCGTTATATACCCATCCTTTTCGGTGATTACAAAATCTAATTTACTAAATATTATGACTAAGTTTTGTTGTATTTGAACAAGTGTTTGACTCAATGTTTCTATAGCACTTGATTTGGAAAGATATTCATCTTCTACAGCTCTTATTAATCTATTTTCCACTTTTTTTAAATCCGTATTTTTAAATCTAAAAGGATCTAATCTTGTCATTAAGAAGACACTTCTGTCTTTTATTCCTCTAACAACATCATCTTTAATTTCTTTTAATCTTGATTGAAAGTCATTTGATTTACCCAAAATGTTCATTGAGAATGGTCCTACAAATTCAGAGGTTTTACCATCTGAATAATTATTTTTTTGAGTGAATGTTTGTAATATTTGATTGTTATAGTTTTTACTTAATTCTTCAAACTTATTCATTACAGTGTTCAGATATTCTTGTCCTGTATCATACAAAGAATCCATTATTTTTTTATATGATGTATCCCCTGTAGTTCCTGAGGATTCAGTTGTAACTCTTGTTAAAATTGTTCCTATAGTATCTCCACCTTGATTCTGTAAATTATTTTGTTTATCAAGTGTGGTTGGTGGATCAACTTGACTAAAAAGTTCCTCTATTAATTTCTCATCTACTTGTTTGAAAGAATCATCCGTCCATTCAGCTCTTTCATCGTAAACTTCAGTGTTCGCATAATAATTGAATGATAAAGCATTTTGTAGTTGTTGAATTGGTTCTTTCAATCCCATACCACCAACAATCGTAAAATTCATTTGAACTTTTACAATCATAGGTTGTACTCCAATACCCTCCGGATTCAAATCATATTGTATACCTCCCCCTTCTTCGTAAGAGAAACTTACATCACCAGGTATTATTTTAGTATGAAAAAAATCACCAATTCTTAGAATTAAGACCGGAGGAGCTCCAAATGCGGTATTGACTGCGTTGTTATATTTAGGTCTTCCATTTATATCTATTACAGGTATTGTGTCTCCCGGTCTTGTACATTGATGTAAAAAAGTTAATCTTGAATTCAATCCTTCTGGAGTCATTGAATGAAAAGCAGGGTTGAAATACTTGATTTTTTGTTTCATTGAATCGTAAACAAACGGATCCGTCTCTTTGATCAACTCAAAATAATCACATTCTGTTAATAAACTTCTCAGTATTCTTTTACCAATCCCCTCTTTAAATTTTTCTTCTATTGTTACTGTGGCGGGTTTTGCGGGTAATGGTATAAGATCAGTTCTTGTCTCAGGTGTATCTCTTGTAATGGAACCTTTTTTTGTTTCCGTTCTCGGTTGTGCTTTTTCAAAATCTATTGATTTAATTGAAACTCTCCTACATGCCATTGCCGATAGTGAATATAACCTATCATTCAAGTGAGTTGGTGTTTCACCACTACATGTTATATTTACATTTTGTATATTTTGTCCTTTTGTTTTTATTGTGGGTATCTGAATTTCTTCACCTTTAGGTGTTAAAGTTATAACAATAGAACTTGTAAAATCAGGAAATAAACTATCCAAATATGCCTTTACCGAATTAGCTCTCCTTTGTGATAAGCTATAGTTATAGTCCACGGATGCTGGTGCTGAAGCACTTGCAATCAATTCTATAGTTATTCTAGGTTTAACTGAAGAATTTTCTTTAGGGAAAGTTTCAAAGTATTGTTTTATTTTATCTACCAAATCTTTATTGATGAGGTCGTAATTATAAACGACAGTTTGTTCAATAAATGTTTTAGCCGTGGTGTTTCCCAAATAATCAGAATTACTTATATAAGAATCATATAAGTTCTTGAAATTCTCATTATCACCTTTAGGTATATCATTTGCAAAATAGAAACCAATATCCAAACATGTAGAAAAATCAAATGAAGGTGCGGGAATAGTTACTTTCTCCTCAGTTGGGATTGTTTTAACAACATTTTCTGTTTTAATTAATTCCTTATATTCATCAGATTTAGCTTGAACTATTTTTTTCTGTAAATCAACCAATTGACTTCTACTTAAAGTGTTCCATCTTTTAGCCAATTCATATATATCATATTTGAGACAACCCGCTATGAATGAATCAACAATTTCATTAACACTGGTTGTTTGTTGGTTCGCAAGTTCCTTGTTTACTATCAAATTCAAAATTGATGGGTGGTCAACAATTATTTTAAATGATAAAGATCCACTTCTTGTTGTATCTTTATAAGCAAAAATTGGTTCTGGTCTTCCCAAAAAACTAGTTGAAGCAAATGAAGGTTTTGAACTCTCGTTGAAAGTTAACCCATAGGGTGGAAACCACATAATCCTCCCTCCATTCGGCCCCTTTTCACATTCAGGTAAATCATCATAAGTTAATCCTGCTCTATTTGATGTTCTCCAAGCCAAATTTTCTATTGAGAACATGTATTTTTTTACTTTACCGTCTACAATATTTGTGGAACCGGGGTTTTTAAGGGGTGCTATGTTTAAATTATATGTATTATCTAAAACTGAATACGAAAACTTTCTTATATTACCATCTGTTTTTTGTAGATTTGAAAAAGTAAAATAAGGTTTGTCTTTCGTGAAAACTCTACAATATATGTTGTCGTTTGTATAAACACCTTTTGCAGGATTTGACCATTTTTGTATTTGTGAACCTTTGGTCATTGTTTTATAACCATCATTAAAAATGGTACTCACTTGATTTATCGCATTACCAACATGAGAAAATCTATTTGGTCCATTAAGATCATCAGCAGATGTGACAAATCTTTGTGTATAATCCAAAATAGATGAATTTTTAAAATCAAATGAAGTTGAATTGAATGGAGGTTTTATATTATCCGAAGTATACTTGGGTGATGTCCATGCAAACCCTCCTGTTAAATCACCACCATTATCCGTGATAGATTTCCCCGCTAACCCAAACTCAAATCTTTTATCCGGTCCTTCGTATTGTTTACCCAACTTGTCCGGACCATACATCGGAGCTATAATATTTCTACCGAACGGATCCAAAGCTAAAGCATCATTAGGAGAATCAATACGTGACGCTTCTAATTGTTTATTCCCTATGTAATATCCACCTACATTTGGTTGATCTAAAATTGAATTTATTGCTCTTCTTGCTGTGTCAACAATTTCTCCAACAATTGACCTTTCATAGTTGGGAGAATATCTATTTAAACTTAAGTTGAAATATAGTTGTGATTTTTGTCCACCTCCTGTGTTATCTATAAAGTTTTGTGATGGGGAATCTTGGGTAAACGCTCTACCAAATAATTTACCTACTCCGGTTGCTCTTTGAACCCCTTGATCATCTGTTGTAACTCTCGGGTCTCTACCATCGGAAAAAGCACCAGCAATTTGACCAAACAAACTTAAATTATTTTGTGGTTGGGAAAAGTATTCTCCGGGAATCACAGAACCGGGAAAATAAAATCCTCCGAGTCTTGCCGCAAAATCAGCCGCCGCTATTGCTATATTTGAAGGTCTTGTAATTACCCAATCTCTTTCTACTAGTGGCCTTTTACCCTGTAAAATTTGTATTGCTTGTACGGGATCTCCAACTGCATTGGGTAAGTTAACTCTCCCTACAGTATTTTGTATTATTTCTCTACCTATTCTTTCTTGAAATTCTTTTTTTAACACTCTTGATCCGAGTTGTGCAATAAAAGAATCTTGTGATAATGATCCGTTATCTCCTGTTGGGTTATCCTGTAGCAATATTTGATAAGGTGAATAACTTGAAGGTACAAAACTTAAAGGATCACTATATTGTTTGAAAGTTGGTATTGATTGAATGTTACCAATTGTGACTAATTGTATTTTGTTTTGTGGTGCATATTTGTTAAATGTAGGAATATCTCTTTGTATGGGTTCACTAATTTGTGGTAACTTATTATCTGAATAATCATACGGTCCTAAATTACTTTTGGTATTAGCTAACCCTCCCGCATCTATTATTTTCAAAAACCCTCCTTCAGGACCATAAGCATTTAATGGATACAACTTATCAGCAAAAGGGTCTTGTGATATGAATTCATCAGGTGAATCAATGACAGAATAATCACTTAAAACAGTCACATAGTTCACATCATTTGCCGGAGGAGTATAAGCACCCGGAACAGTATAAGGTTTAAGGTTTTTAGCCATTAATTTGTTCCTGAACGATGATGTTGAATCAAATGTTAAACTACTCGGCATTTTTTGTTGAGATGTTTTTTATATAAATACAAAGATTCCCTTTTTTTATTGGTTTAACAAACCAAATGTTATTGCTCTTTGTGCAATTATTTCTTTTGCCCCATCAACTATTTTATCCATGAAAGGTTGACTTAATATTTCTGTTTTAGTGATGTAATTAGCAAGTTCTGCTGGATCCATCTTTATTGATAAACTTAAAGGGTTATTCGGATCTGCCGAAACGAGTACTTTCCCAACTGATGTATTTGCCAAAGTTTGAACATAAGTTGAATAATTAACATTAGCTGGTGGTGCCGATGTAGATGTTGATGGTACCGAAGAAGATGATGGTATCAAACTTGATATACCCGGAATTGAGGATAAACTAAATGATCCTGTCTGAACTTGTGTCAATATTTTCATGAACCCTTCGGAAAATTTATCATAGAAATTTTTAGCATCAGGAAATGCTTTTTCAAAACTTTCTTTGAAAGCGTTTTCAAATTGATCACTAATTGATTTAAGAAGTTTTGCGTCAACCGTACCTGTACTCATTGCCGTAGCCAATTGTGCCGCAGAATTAGTAATAGCAGCTTCTAATGGTTTCCATGTATTTGGATCTTCTATTTTTTGGAACATTTTACTTGGGTCATAATATGTACCGCCTCCTTGAGTGAACTCCCTATTTTCAATTCCTATCGCAGCAGCACCTGTTGTTAACATTTCTCTACCTAGTTGTGCACCTTTTTGAACTATATTAGTTACCTTTGCACTTGAACCTAATCTTCTCGGTAAAATACCTTGTAAAGATTTTACTTCATTTATCAATGTCAATAAATGTCCATTGGATTCTGTTTGAAGTTGAACCATGTCTTTAGCGGGCTTTTCTTGTTCTGCCATTTTTGCTTCTAATGATTTCCAATCTTGTTCTGAAAGTTCATCTAATGCTTTTTCCATTCCATCAATAGTTACAACATATTGACCTTCGTATTTTCCTCCCATTCTACCTATTGAAGCTAGTTGAGCAATCATTTGTCTACTCTTTTCGTCTTTAGCAAAATCCGGAAAAACTATTTCTGACATTTTTTTCTTTAACTCCCCTGTTTGTAAACCAACATTCATCAAGTAATCCAAACTCATCCCGGTTGATTCTGATATTTGTCTTATCAATGGTTTTGCATAATCATACAATTCCATTTTTTGAGTACTTTCATTAAAGTATGTCAATTGAGACATGGCCTCTCCCAACGCTTCTTGTAGTTTTTGTGGATCATTTCTTGCCATGTCTTGTAATTCATAAGGATTCAATAGTGAAGTTACCGATACACCTAATCTTTGGAAATCCGCTGCCATTTGGACTGCTTTTTCAGGATTGAACAATTGGTCCGCAATTTTCAAAGTATCATCCATTTTAATCTTCATACTGGTCGCATGTGCGGCCATTTTAGCCATACCCTCAACACCATTCTGAAAATTAAATAAATTTATTTTACTCAAATTTGATTCTACTTGGTCAAAAACTTTTTGTGCGTTGACACCCGCTTCTCTTGCAACATTGAATATTTTTGTTGTTTCGTATCCAATATTTTTTACATTAAAACCCGCCTGTGTAAACACATCTACTAACTTGGTTACCCCTTGTTGTGTAACTCCAAGTCCGTCGTTTGTCATATTAACAGTCGCATATAAATCAGCATACGTTTCAGTTGTTAATATTGACATTTCACCCATAGACTCATTAACCCCTTTTTGGATGTCTAACAAATCGGCAAAACTTCCTCCCATACCTTTTACCGCAACCTCAGCTAATACCATAGAATTTCTTATTTCTTCAGCAAAAGCTCTGGATCCCCCGAATGAATAAGATAGTTTTCTTGCTACATTATCATAATCTACTAACGCTTGTAGTGCTTGATCTGTAAATCCCTTAAATTGAGAGGTGATAACTTTTTGAATTTCCGCCGGTAAGGATGATAGGCTCTCAACACTTAGATCTTTTATAGGATCCGTTAATTCTTCATTTTCAGAACTATTACTTTTACCATATAAATGAAATAACATAATATTATTTTAAGATAAATATTTACAAAAAAATTATTTAGGGGGCGTTATATCTTTAATATGTTGTTCAATCATAAATTTTCTTAACCATATGGGTATGTTAAAAAAATCTTGATATGAAACATTTAGATATTTCGTACAAATATAATATTCAAAAGCTTGACTTTGTTTGTAATCAGAAGAAAGGCCGAAAAAAGTCCACCCCGAAAGATACCTGTAAAGATACCTCTCTTCCTGATGGGGCGATAATAGTTCTTGTTAAGTCCAAACCGGGTTCATTTTCATTCATGAAATTTCTTATGTATTTTGAATCAGCTATTGGTAAACTTTCTATGGTTTGTTGTATAAAACCTTTTTCATTGTTACCATTTATTTCAATAATCATTCTACTCAACTTGTAAGTTTGTCTTGGTAAAACTCTTCCAGCGTAATAACTTTGTAATGTTCTTTCTATTTCTTCGGACTCCCCAAAAGAAATTGGTTTCAATTTTACATTAAGTCCTGATTTAGGGAGAGTTGTCTCAAAATAACCTTCTTCATTTGGTTGAACCTTTGTTTTTTTGAAGTTTAATTCATCCAAAAGAATTGTATGTGAAAATTCTTTATCTGTTCCTGGGTCAATTAAATTAAAGGTATATTCAGGTCCAAAAGCCGTATTTCTTAAGAAGATTAAAATTGCCTGTAGGTCACCATCCAAAAGTTCCTCAGGTCTTAATTCTGGTTCATAAATTTTATTTCTTAACAAAGAAAGAATAACACCTTCTTTAATTGAGGTACCAGCCATGATTATGTTTTCATCAGCAGCTGTTAAGTACCCAACCTTTACACTTTTCTTTTTAGATTTGTAAAAGATTCCTCCCGTAGGTAATTTAACCACATCATGTGGTAGAGAAAAATTTTCTTGTCCGTATTTCATTGCTTCTTCCATAAAAAAAACGTAGGGTTTTGTCCCTACGTTAAATATAATTAACTTTACTTTTTATGTAAATATTATTAATTAATAAACTAATATACATCTATCCATACGTAAAGTTGCGGAAATTTCCATGATCTTATCATCACTATAACCTAAATCACCGAATTTTACATCTTTAAGAAAAGTTCCTTCTAATATCCATTTCTCAACAACAACACCGGTTGGATCTAACATCTCTAGATCTACGTTTCTTTTATAACCAACGGCATAACCCATACGACCTGTTACAGATTCAGCACACAATCTTACCCATTCCATAAGAGCTTGAGAAGCTGAAGGTCCTATTGGATCTCTAAACTTAACACTTATTGTTTGCCATTCAAATCTACCAGCCACATAAGTAGAAGTGTTCAAAAATGGTATATCAACAACTTTTATATCTATAGAAGGTCTGCTCGCAGAAGTAACAAACCACTCATTTATACCTAATGGACTTGGAAATCTTAAAATAAACCTATTCGCTCTTTTCGGTTCGTAAGGTATAGGCATTTTCATTAGTAAATCAGCCATAATAATTAGTTTTAATTTTTTTTATTTATTATAAATATATCCCAAATAATTTTTTTATTTACTTTTTTTTAAAAAAAAATATTATCTAGTTTCCAGTATACTTAAATTTAACTCGCTTACTTAAAAATTCATCTTCACTAGTCTTTTCAATATTCTTTCTATCGTCATCTGAAAAACCTACAAATGGTAAAAAGAAATTTTTAACGTCATTTTTAATGTAAGCTTTTTTATTAAGTTCGTGTGATAAATCCGTCACATAATTAACAAACTTTTTTAGAGCTTTGACTTTTTCTTGTTCCGGGTTGGCCTCACTTCCTTTTCCAAAACTTACAGGGTAAAACTGACATAAATCTAAATATGAATTTATTAGTTCCATTTTGGACAGATCATCTTGATCCATAAATTCACGATATTTTTTTAAATTTTTGTATAGTTCGTTATTATCAATACCATTGGTATTTGATACTATATAGTTATATACCGCTTCTTTTAATGTAGTGGGGTTGTGTCCTCTAGCGGTGATAATTGAAAATATTGATCCTCCATTAATACATTCCACGAAATCGTTCCAAGAAGGTCCCGGTTCGGCTAACATGGAATCTATTATAAATCTTTTATCACCTTCGGTTCTAAAATGTCTGAAAGGATTTTCTGCATAACCAACTATTTGATCTCCTTTGTAGTTAAAATTTTCATTACCTATTCTTGACCTATACTTGGCAAAATCTTCAGTGGACATACCGATCTCTTCCCCTTCAGAATTTTTTAACATTATATTTGTAGGCATATAAACTATATTATCATCCCAATCAAAAGCATAATATTTCAAATCGGGTGTTCCTTCTTTAAATCCTTCTTTAATAATTCTTTTCATAATTTTTCAAAAAAAGTGGGGTTATAAATTACCACAAATTTATAACTTTTCTGTGATAAATCTAACCCCACCTATTTTAATGTTAGATATTTTCAAATGACGCACCTGTTGGTGTAATCAAGAATTCAATATCTATAAATTCAAGAGCTTTGGTAGGTTTAATGTAGATCTTACCAGTTAATTGATTTCTGTCTAAATCTTCAGGTGAAGAAGATACTGTGACACGGAAATCATATAAACCTCTATCTCTTCTGATACCATCTAATATAGGATTAACAGCATCTAAGAAATCTTGTCTTACTCTTTCATCATTCTGTTCAAACAACAATCTAACAGAAACTGCCGAAATTAATTTTCTAGCTTGAAGAAGTAATCTTCTAACATTGATACGATCAAGAGCGGATTCTCTAATTTGAAGAGTTTTGTTACCCCAAATTACTGTTCCCACGTCAGAGAATGTTGCAATTGGGTTAATTCTTCCTTGATAAAGAGTATCTCTATCTTGTTGTGTAAGTTTCTTTCTAGCCTTTATTGAATTAACAAGACCTCTTGTGTAACCTGCAGAAGCAAACCACGGGAATGAAATGTTATCAGTCAATGCTAGATTTCTTGTTACCTCAGCGGTTGCCGGGATATAAATTTGAGTGTTATTAACAGTATCTCTTGTTAGAACCCAAGGATAATAAGTAGCCGTATAGTTTGAATCTATACCGGTTTCTTCCAAATTATCAACCGCTTCTTGTGGATAAATAAGATCCAAATTATCGGTAATTGTAGGAACAAACATATTGTAATCAGGTGTTGTTGTAATGTAAATTGAGTCAGCTCTACTGAATTCAATCATGTCTATAGCTTCTTCTACTAAATTACTATTGTTAACATGGTCAATACCCGGTGTTACAAAAACATTTATATTAACCGCCTCAGGGTTAGAGAAAGTGTGTTGTCCCAAAAGATAAGCGTAATAATCAGTATTTGCCCAATCTCCTGTGTTATCACCAACAGTAATTCTTCTGAATAGACCCGCTCCGGTTGCGTTGGGGTATCTATCATCCGGACAAGCTCCTTTGAGATATCCCGATTTACCAAGTACAAATTGATCTGAGTTTGTTCTATATTCTCTATATATATCCCATCCGTCAAAACCTCCAGCTACAAACAAAGTGAACTTCCTTGCAAATATTCTGTAGTAAGGATTTTGATCATCATCAGGATCTTCACGGAAAGTTGCAACACCACATTCAAACGCAGGTTGGCCTGATGTTGTGAATCCTTTAGGTATTGTGATTACAGATGCACCCTCGTCCATATGGAAACCCGCAGTTTTGTAAGCCCAATCTTGTAAAGCCGGATTACAAACATCTCCAATGTTTTGTTTACCGAAATACTGATAAAAATCAGAATCATAACCTATAGAAGATGAAAGACCTAAATAAGTTCTTCTAACATTGTCACCCGCAGAAGAAACTGGATTATCAGTGCCTGAAGGGAAACCAAACGGAGGATTAAAGATTACTTCACCTGGGAAGAAATATTTTGTTTTATAGATCGGGAAAGGAGATCTTACACCATCATACAATCTAAAATTATATCCTTCAAATCCACAAGGTAATGAATCAACAGGTGCCTCAACATTAAGTTCAACCATGATAAATTTAGAATTCAAAGCAAATTCACCATCTGAGGAACCAATTTTTTTACCTACATAGTTATTCTGACCCGGGTCCATAGAACAATTAGTGAATTTTTCTAATACAACCGGATTAGCATCTGTATCATAGAAGTCTCTAACGATTACGTCAAACGTCAAGTTATTAAATGACATGTTAGCTAAAGAAATCTTCAACTGATCATTTGCACTATTCCCATCAGAAATTGATACAAATCTAAATAATCTATATACTTTATTACCTCTGAGTTCAGATACAACATAAGGACTTGCAGGACTTTGATATTTTTCGGCGTAGTATGCAATATTATCAATTTTACCTGATCTTGCACTATCTAACTCAATTATGTCTTGTCTTAAACCTCTAATGTATCCTTTATTATATGCCCATCTTAAAAGAACATCATATCTTTCTTCAACCATCAAAGGAACCTCTTTTCTGTCTTTACCAAAGTTGGATACACCAAATACCTTAGGAAGGTAAGTAGCGTCGGAAGAGGCCATTGAAGTTTTGAAAGTAAACAATTGATTGTCTTTATTAATAACATTGATACCAAAAGGAGCAAATGGATTCTTTCTAACAGCACCATAAGAACCTGTGAAATCAAGTGTAACTTTAGTACAATCATCAACTTCGTATTTAGGCCCATCGTCATCTTGATCAAAAATTGAAATACCTCTTGATCTCAAAGTTGCTATCACAACATTATTATATTCTGTGTAACTTGTACCTGTATAATAGTATATTACACCATACATAGTTCCTGAGAAACAAACGGGAGGTGTGGTAGAAGTGGCCGTCGGTGTGACTGAAGGTGTTGGATTATCTTCACAAGGGTTTGGTGGTGTAGGAGCCGCGGTTGTAGTTGTTGTAGTATGAGGTGTGTTATTAGGAAACACATATAAACTACCCACAGCGGTCCAAAATGAAAATCCTGAATAAGAATCTCCGGTTGGATTATCAAATAAAGAATAATACCATGAATCATTTTTTGGTGACGTATAATCAGCCAATAAGGAATCTACATTTGAAACATCCAATACGTTCGTTCCTGCTGTAAATCCTGAAGAAAGAGTTACATAGTCGTCATGTTCTATGGTACCAAAATAATAGATAGAGGAAGCACTCTTTGAAGGTGTCGTGAAAATGCCTTGTAATTGAGCTTTCAAATCACTATCTAAAGTAGAAGTTCCACCATCAAACTTTGTATACTCATTGTTAATTATACTTTGAATTTCATTAGGGAAATTTGTTAAGAAATCAATTGTATCTATGGAGTTATTACATCCTGAGAAATTTACCATAAAAGGTAATGTGACCGCAGTACAAGAAATGTCACAAGTTTGAGCGGTGAAATTGGGAGTTTTAACACATATTTCATTGAACCCTACAGTAGAACTATCTACGTTGGCTATTGTTGTTATAGACCAAGAAGGTCCCGCATCATATCCGGACAATCCCAAAACTCTCGTCATGAACATTTGATTGGATTGTTGTAAATAAGCTTTTGCTATATATGAAGCCTCATATTTAGGGATTTGAGTATTAACAAACTTTTCCGGAGAAGTTCCTCCGAAATATGTTTGAAACTCATCATAATTTGTAATGAATATAGGTTCAAAAGCCGGTCCCTTCAAAGCTTCACCTACAATGCCCAAAGTAGTTACACCAACACTCTGAGAAACGAAACTTAAGTCCCTTTCAGAAGTGTAAACACCCGGAGATACGAATACTTTACTATTTGTTGCCATTTAAAAAAAAATTTTAGATTTATTTATTTAATCATAAATATTTCTTTTTTTAGCAAAAAACTTTACTTTTCAAAAGATATTTATAAGTTGGCAGATTATTTTCTACCTTTTTTCTGCCTGTCATAGTTATGTCAGAAAACAAAAAAATAAAGAATATTAAGATATCAATAGAATCACACGAGGTTCTCAAAAAATATTGTGAAAAAAAAGGAATTAAAATTTACAAATTTTTAGAAAATTTAATTTTTGAAAAGTGTAAAGAAAAGAAGGATATCTATGGTGAATCCTAAACTATATTGGCTGTGAAGTTAAGTTTAGATGAATTACTTGATACAGATTTCACTATTTCAAACCTCAACAAATCTTCACTATTGACTTGAATTTTTGATAAGTTAGACCCATAATATTCATCGTTAATGTAAACCTCATATGACTGATAGTTTACACCATCTACAAAAGACAAATCTACTTTATCAAAAAATCTTTTATTAGTTACATTTGATGTTTCAGAAAACAAAACTTCCACACTATAAGTTGATGGGTTAGTTGATGGTTTTCTCTTTTTCTTTTTTCTATTGTCCCCTGAAACTTCATATAATTGTAAAACTCTTGAAACCGCTGGTTTGATTTCAAATTCGTCTTCATCCATTAGGAACCCTAACATTGTGAAATCATATGATTGTATGTAGTATTTCCTTTTTTCCAAATCCATAACTGATTCATCAGATACATTATCCCATATTATTGGAATATAATGTCCTTTAATTTGTGTGTAAGCTTGACGGGATGAAAATTTTTGTAAAACAACTTTGTTAAAACTATTTAATTCTCTCATTCTATTACAAATGATTTTAACAGAAAATTTTAAATCAACCGGAATTGGTTGTGGAATTTTATAAACATCTACGTTCAATCTGTTGCCGTCGTAATTTGGAACCGACGCATAATAAAATTGTTTTCTCACGGGAATGGTGTATATTGCAGGATTACCCCCAAATTTCATTTCCGGACTTTTTACAACTGATATGAATGGAGGTGAAATATTGTTATCCAAATCTTGAAAATTCCAAGTTTCAGTAAATTGAGCCCAATTCTGAGTGGTGATTATAATATCAACATTAGGAACCTTTTTACCATCAACAACAAGTTTAAGATCTTCCTTCACAAAGTCCAAAAATCCCCTATCCAAATCAGCATGAAGAATTGATTTTGGAAGAAAAGTTCCCTTTTCGTTTATTTTTTCCAATAACTCAACTCTTCTCGGATATAGAGTTCTCTGATATCCTAAAGTAATATCTTTTTTTATTTTTTTAGGGAATCCCATTATTATAGTTTTACATAATTAGTTCCGGGTATAAAATCTTTTGCCTCGTATTTTGGTAAAAGAGTTCTCCATGTATGTCCGAATGTTTTTTCAAAGTGTGGTTTATCTTTGAAAGATTTCCAATCTCCACCCCAAACCCAATTATTTCTTTTTAGTATTTCAACAACTTCCATCCAATCAGCTTTACCATCCTTATCAAAGTCAATATTGTCCTCCCAACTTGCAGAATCAAATTTTCCGTCATTATTGGTATCTTTAATTAAAACAATGTCTAACGCCAACCCATAATTATGAATTGATTGACCTCCTTTAGCTTTGGTTACAACACCTAATCTTTTACCATTTGCATCAAACAATCTTGTTCTACCTTGTGCGTAAATTGCGTCTTGTTCTGCAAATGTTCTTAAGGTGTAAGCAAATCTACAGATCGCCTTTCCGTTTAGTGCTGGAACGATTTGTGCCCTGTAGATATAATTTACTTCTTCTCTTACTGCAGGATGTAATAATTGAATCCTGTCTAACGTGATTTTGTCTTCCATATGTTTTAGTTTTTTATTCTTGCTTGGGCAATTAATGTATCATTACCATATTGAAATCTAAAAGTAAGATCCGGGTATTTGTTTTGTAAATATTCTAACCATTTTTTAACACTTTTCTTCGGCATGAAAGAAGATTTAACTTTATCTTCTTCATAATCAAACTTATCAAGTTGTTCTTGTGGAGTTTGGGTAATCCCTTGTTCCTTTAGAATTCTATAATATTGTGATTCAGTTAATTTTATTCTCATAACCCTCTAAATTCATTTTGACTAACAGGTGTTGCAATAATAGTTTTGTAAAAAGGTTTGTAACCTGCATAAGTATGTTTATTATCTGAAACAACCCTTCCGTCATTTGCGACAACATAATATCTAACCCTTGTTTCAGTTTCATAATATCCGATATAATCACCTTGATCAATATCAATACCAAGTTCATCTAAATGTTTTTGATAAACAGAAATTTTAATATTTCCTGGCTCAACTTGGCTTAAATTAGTTTTATTACCTATCATTTTATTCTCAGGTGCGGATACTTGAATATAAGCTTTGAATTCAACAGGTGCCATATACTTAACACCATCAGTCAATGTTTCACCATAAACATCATCTGTTTTGGTTTTATATCTATCAACCTTATATAACACGCAAGTGAAGTTCATGTCACCTTCCAACCATTCACTACCCATTTCAATATCCAAAGAATAATCTTCGGCACCGAAAAACTTACCAAGTCGTGTTATGGGAACCTTTTTTTCCATATTGATAAATATCTTTATTTTTATTATCTTTATATAAAAAGTTTTTTTGGAAAATGGAACACATTTAATTGAGAGAAAGGCGCTTGAAATGCTTGAGACATATTCAGGTTCAAATAACTATATCCTAAAGATCCAACACCAACAAAGTATTAATAAAAAGTTTTATCCTACCCGATCTCAATCTGAATACATATTAACTTTTCACGACACAAAACCAAAGGTTGCAAAAAAATGGGTTGATCTTGATCCATATTTTGCAAATAAAATATCTGATGAAAAGTTATATACAAAGGTTCCGGATCAGGTTTGGGTTGAGAAGTTATTAGTTGAAAAAGAAAAAGCATACCACATTTGGGGTAAGTTCTTTTCCGGTGAAACTAACCACGAATTTTGGTTACCAAAGTCGGCATTAATTAAAACTCACACAATAGAAAAGGTAGATATTGATTATTCAAAGTATGATCATAGACCTCCTTTATCACATCAGAAAGAAGCAATTGAGAAATTGGTTGGTAGTAAAAGATTTATCTTGGCGGATGATATGGGATTGGGTAAGACCACATCCACAATTATTGCCGCTCTTGAAACCGGGGCAAAAAAGATTTTAATTATTTGTCCCGCATCTCTTAAGATTAACTGGCAAAGGGAAATTTCAAATTATAGTGATAGAAGTGTTTATATCTCTGAAGGTAAAAACTTCTCAACTGAACACGACTTTGTTATTATTAATTACGATATCATTAAAAACTTTTATGATACCAAAGACAAAGAAAACTCGCTGATTTATAAATCAAACTTTGATTTGATTATTATTGACGAAGCACATTACCTTCAGAATACCCAAGCTCAAAGAACCAAACTTGTTAATTCTTTTGCAAAAAAAGCTAACAGGTTATGGTTATTGACCGGGACTCCTATGACTTCCCGTCCAATCAACTATTTTAACTTACTAAACCTTATTGAATCCCCTGTCGCACAAAATTGGATGGCTTATGTCATAAGATACTGTGAGGGATATCAGTTTAGGGTTGGAGGTAATAGAAAAATTTGGAATACAAATGGTGCTTCTAACTTGGAAGAGTTAAGAGACAGAACTTCAAAACAAGTATTAAGAAGATTGAAAACTGAAGTATTGGATCTTCCTGATAAGATTATCACCCCCGTTTATTTGAGATTAAGATCCAAACTATATGAGGGTCTGATGGGTGATTATTATAATTGGTATGAAAAAAACCCTGAAGAATCTTCATCTCTGACAGTTCAGTTTTCAAAACTGATGAAAATTAGACAAGTGATTGCTGAAGAAAAAGTTTCATCTACAATTGAACTTGCGGAGAACATTATTGAACAAGGGAAGAAAGTTATTATATTCACAAACTTCACCAATACTCTTAAAACTTTACTAGATCACTTCGGTAAAAAGGCGGTTGGTCTTGATGGGTCATCGTCTAAAGTGGAAAGGCAAAATGCAGTTGATCAATTCCAAGAGAATGATAAGATACAAGTGTTTGTTGGAAACATCAAAGCTGCGGGTGTTGGTATTACATTAACTTCTTCTGAAGCGGTTATAATGAATGACTTATCATTCGTTCCATCGGATCATAGTCAGGCAGAAGATAGGGCTTACAGATACGGACAAAAATCAAATGTGTCGGTTTATTATCCCATATTTGAAAATACAATAGAAGGTATCATCTACGACATGTTAATGAAAAAGAAAAACATATTTGAAACTGTAATGGGTGATAATATGGATAAGGGAGATTTCGTAGAAGAAGTTATGAATTTAATTAACAATAGATCGTAATATTTATTGATATGCAAAGTATCAATGAAAAAATATTACAAATTAAAAAGTTAATATCTGAAGGTCCGGTAGAAGAAAAATCTTATCTCTTAATGGAGATGAAAAAAATAGGAATAGATAAATTACCCTATTCTTTATCCGCTCTTAAAAGGTTCATAGATGCAAAAACTATGGACTTTCACTATAACAAACACTACAAGGGTTATGTAGACAAGTTAAATGACGCACTACAAAAAAGAGATTATGGTGATTTAGATTTAGAACAAATTGTTAAAAGAATATCTAAATTCAACACAACAATAAGAAACAATGCGGGAGGAGCTTATAATCACGCTTTGTTTTGGAAAATGTTGTCTCCTACTGAACAAAAACCCTCAAAAAAAATTTTTGATAAAATTAAAAAAGATTTCGGTAGTTTTGCTGAATTCAAAAGAAAATTTGAAGATATTGCAAAAAAAAGGTTTGGTTCCGGATGGGTTTGGTTAATACTAACTAAAGGAGGCAAACTTCGTGTTGTTTCAACGCCAAATCAGGATAATCCTCTGATGAACATATCAAAAAGAAAAGGATTTCCAATTTTGGGGTTAGATCTTTGGGAACACGCTTTTTACTTGAAATATCAAAATAAAAGAGATGAATATATTAAAAATTTTTGGAGTGTCGTAAATTGGGAATTCGTAGAAAAGTTATACGACATGAAAACGAACACAGTATTACAAGAACAATCACTATTAAAAAAACTAAATTTGAAAACTCTTATAAACGAGGGATTAGAAAAAGCTGTGTCTTTTTGCTCCCACGAACAACAACAACAATATAAAGATTTACTTTCAGTTTGGACATTCAAACAAAAATTTGTTGACAGATGGAAAAAACTTCTAAAAATATTATATCCGGGCTCTTGGAAAGCGGATAATGAGTTATTTCAAGGACATATGGAAGGGGTTTATACTGCAACAAATGAAAGATCTCTCTTAAATAATCTTACATCTTCATATTCGGCTTTTTGTATTCTACATAATGATATTAACACTTATCTCAAAAATAGTGGAGAACCTGTCATAATATTCAATGATGATGTTAAAAATAATTTAGTCGAATTGGATAGATTTTTTGATATAATGATTGAACTAAAAGATAGGATCTTCAATTTGGCAACTTCCAAAACATTTCAAAAAGTAGAAAAGACACTAAAAAGAAATGATTGTTTCGGTAAAAGAAATGAAGATGCGGCTATGAAAATTATCAACAAAATGTGGGACATTGCTGAATGTAAAATAAAAGCTGGTGGAGGATTGAGAACAGATATGCTTGCCGGGGTTGACGCCGCCATTTTTCTTGATAACGGAGAAACATGGACCGCACAAATAAAACCTTATAAATCTTTAACATACATCTCAGGGGATGAAAAATTAATAAAAATTGATGGAATATCTTTGATGAAGAAATATTCTGTTGATGTTTTTGTGTTTGTTAATGTTGCAAGTATGAAAGTCTACGTAATAGATAATAATTTGATATCTCATACGTCAAGCACTGCAACATTTAAAGAGAAGGATATAATAAAAGAACTAACTGGGGACTCAAGTATTGAATTACTTGATTGTTCTCAATATTTATAGTAAACATAAAATATGGCAATAATATCCGAACCACAGAGAACCAAGTTATTCACAAGAGTTAGACACTTATTAGGTGCCCCTCTTAGAAGTGTTGAGCTAGAAGATGAAATGTTAGATTCCCTTCTTGAACTTTCAATAGGAGATTATTCGCAATACATCCAAGATTGGCTTATAGAATCACAATGGGCTGCACTTCAAAATCTTAATTTAGATGAACAATCTCTCACAAGAGCTTTTGTAACTAGAAGTATTGATTATGAAACAAGATACACCTATGCATATTCAAAAATAGTTGGATTACAGACGGGTGGGGATTGGGTTTTGAAAAAAGATTTCATTCAGTTACAGAAAAACCAACAATTATATGAAATTCCCGCCGGTAGAGAATTAAATGAACTATTATGGTTCACACCGGCGGAGTTAACTAATATTCTATTTGATCCTTGGTCATTTGGTGTGATGGGTGGACCAGGACTAGGAGGACCGGGAGGTTATTCACAACTAGGATATAGTGGATCTTATTTTTTAATGCCGGCATTTGACATGTTATTGAGAATGCAAGAAATTAATATACAAAGAAGAATTATCGCATCTGAATTAACATATAGAGTAACCGCACTTCCTGATGGAAAAAAAATGATTCATTTAATGAACACACCCGGAGGTAAATTTGATTTCGGAAATTCAAATTTCACCAACGGTAGAGTTTGGTATTGGTATTACGATACCGAAGGTAAAGATAGAGATAATTGTCTCAAAAATAATCCCGATATTGTCAAACTTCCTTCAGACGTTCCGATTGATGAAATTGCTTGGGATGACTTAAATAATCCGGCACAACAATGGGTTAGAAGATGGTTTATCGGACTTTGTAAAGAAACACTTGGTAGAGTTAGAGGTAAATACAGCGGAAATCTGAAAACTCCTGATAGTGAACTTACTATGGATTACACAAGTTTATTGACTGAGGGAAAAGATGAAAGAGCAAAATTAGAAGAAGAACTTAAACAACGTCTTGAAAGAATGAGACCTGAAAAAATGATGGAAAAACAAGCCCTTACCGCAGAAAACTTAAACAAATCCTTGAAGTTTAGAGCTTTCCCAAGACAAATATACGTTATTTAATTTATGGCAGTATTAAGAAACACACCATCACAAAGAGTAATCAATGGATCAATCATCAACTCATCTGAAAGTGCGATTGTATCCGACTCAATTTTCAGAACTAAAGGAGAAGGGATAATTGTTGTTAAGAACGTTGATTATTGTACTATAAATTTAGATCACACAACAACAGATAGAACCGTTATAAAGGCTTTAACAAAAGTTCTTATTCAACCAATTATGGGAATGATTGATGATGAATATCATGAACTTTTAATTGAAAAAGGTGCTTGTGTTGAACTTGCCTTTTGTGGTGGTGGATGGTACATTCTAAGTTCAGATGGATTGAAATTTAGTTAATATATTCTTCCCACCCCTCTTCAGCCATTTCATACATATAATCCGGTTTTAGACCGCGTCTTTCCCAATACGCAACTTCAGCATCAGACATATTCAATACTTCATCCAGACTATCTTGATCTCCCGCGTCAAAGGGATGGCCGTTAATAAGTTCACATTGTGATGATGTGAATAGACCTCTTTCATCAGGATTCTCAACCAATAGTGAATTTCTAATCTCGTCTTTGAATACAACAAGTAATGGTTCAATCCTTTTATTAAAAACTGATATCGCTCTTGCCACATTGTAATCTCCGGTCATATTTGGATTTTCTTCAATCGTTTTTGAATCCAACATATAACAATTAATCTGAACAAACCCTTCGGGCATTTCTTTTCCGTGTTCAAAAAGATATTCTTCTTTTTGTTTTTTGGTTGGTTTGGAAATCTTTTGAACATCTCCGTGAGACGCTTTCACACCATTATTGACATAATAGATTACATCCCCAAGATTAACGTTCAACTTATTTTTGATTGCAAGTTCCATATGAGCCATCATTGACATTGCACCTCCCGCCTTTGTTTTCTGTGAGGATCTTTTCTTATAGTCATCCATCGTCAATTTAACCTTGGCTCTCTGAGCAATCTTCATAAGTGGAATCTCCTTGTTGTAGATCTTTGTCAGGTATTCATAATACCACTCAACAAATTCTTGTCCTTTACCTTCAAGTAATAACTTAACACCCTTGTCCAAGAAGTCCTCAATATAAAGGGGTAGTTTTTTTGATTTGATTGTATTACCGGTTAGTTTAACTTTACCTTTCGCATCCATAACCGCATAGTTCTTACGAGCAAGGTTAATACACGAAGGCCAAGTTCCGTCAGTATCAAGTGCCATCTCACCCCTCATAAACATATCATTAAACTCCGCCACATCAGCATTATCCCCAGTATACTCCTTACCCTCTTTAACCTTCCAATTTAGACCTTTTCCAATATACCTTCTATTCTCCCACCCTTCAGGTTTGGAGAAGTTTACACCATCCGTATCCATCACCAGAGGGGTATATCCTCTCTTCATAAAGAACTTAATCATCATACGAAGATACTGCCTTCCGGTACAAGTGATTTGTTCACCCATATACATGTCACCCCACGCAAATACCTGTGGAGCTGACAAGGCACCGAACATGGAGTTGATGAAGATCTTAATCGGTAACTGCTTTCTATCGTAAGACAGAGATTTCTTCGGATCTGATTCTTCATATTGACCCGCCAAGTTCTTATACAAGATACGAGTGTCACGGAAGTATTTAAGCATCGCCTTCATTCCTCCCGTAATATCACAATCAGGAAATACATCGTGAACAAGTTGAATGGATGGGTATAGAGAAGAGAAGTCAAGTTTGAGAACATTTCTTGAATACCCCACTTTCAATAATCTTGAAAGACCTCCCACGAAATCTGTCTTTTGTTGTTTCTCGGGAATTGCTAACTTGTATTTGTAAGACCAAGCGAGCATAAGCATCTTCCATAAAGTTGCGGTTCCCATTGTTGAAACCCTTTCATAAGTTGTAGGAATCATGGCTGCAAGTAGAAACGAACCCTGATTAAACTCTTCATCCACAAGTAAAGTTTCTTCCAAGTCATCGTCAAGATACCTTTCAACAAGGTTATCTCCTGTGACCTTAATATAAACTCCGGGAAATCTTTTATCCAAATCTTTGAATTCGGGTTTGTCAGCTTTTTTGTATTTTCCGTTCTGAACATTTAACCAATACTCTTCCTTATCACGATACATCTTTCCGATATCTGTATGATCAATATAGACACGATCAGCGGCTTCCGCTTTGATATATTTGGTAATGTATTTAAGACCTGCTGACTTAATTGATGAATTGATCGCTTGAGCCCTTCTAACGGCGTGGATAATATCTAATACATTATAACCCCACATTGAGACCTGATTATATTTCTCAACCTCATTTGCAAGTTTTAACAACTGCTCGTTTTGTCCGATGTTTTTTCCGGGATTTAATGTCTTACAAGTTTTCTTAATATCCAAACCCAACGCCTTACATCTTTCAAATATCCAATACCAATCGAAGTTCGCTGAGTTATATCCACCGATGATGGTTGGTTTGATCTCGTCTATGATGTTAAAGAACTCAATTAACCCCTGTCTTTCCTGTTCCTCATCAGAACATTCAATAACTTTTCTATAACCCTTATTGGTCTTAATTCCGATCATAAAGATCCTTCCATCCTTTGGTTCTAATGCAGTTGTCTCCAAGTCAAATACAAATCTTGTAATGTCATTGTATTCTTCATATCCTTTGAATAATCTTTTTTCTTTTTGAATGAGGTATTGCTCAACCGGAGGAAGGATAAGGACCTTGTCTTTCATCTTTTCTCCCCACGGATCAAGTCCTCCATCTCTGAAGAATTGAATAAGTGATCTATAGTTCTTTAAGGATTTAACCAAGAACTTAAGACCATTTTTCATTCTTTCATTATCACCTGTCTCAAGTTTTTCAATCATAATACCATACTTGGTCATTGACTCTTTCTGTAAAGCTTTGGAATTTTGGTAGAAATTTAGACCGTGTAAATCACCGACCCATGCGAAGGGGGTGAATGTATCTTTTACTATTACTTTACCTCTACCGGGTATTTCTTTGATTTTGTAAATAAAGTCGGATCCGTAATCAAATTCAATTGCAACAATATGTTGTTCCGGATCATTACCTTCTAGGAAGGTTTTGATATCTTCTTGACTGATCATATTTTATTTGCGAGCGGATTATTAGCTTTCACGACATTGTGAAATTCCCCTTACTCATACAAACGCAAATATAAGATAATTTTCTAAAAAATCAAAATCAAGCGTCAATGTTCTTAACAACCAAAGTGTCTGAAGAGTCATAATATGACAACCTATTTAACCCACCATCCCGTTGGAAAATATTACAATTATAAGTTTTATACACAGATGGTGTTGTTGATAAACCAACAACTTGAATTGTTACATCATCAACACCATCAGTTCCGCCAATAACTGATCCCAAAACCAAAAATGTATCACCGATGGTATAAAGTTTACCTGGTTGATTTACTACAACATATGTTACAACATTACCTGAGACATTAATATCAAAAGTTACCCCAACTCCAGTACCGCCTGTAACAGATATTCCGACGAATAATCCATCGGTTGCTGTAGATCCTAAAGCAGTATAAGTTACACCTGTAATATTTCCATAATTTACTGTAAAATCAGTAGAGATGATACTTGCTTCTATATTATTCTTTTGGAAATAATCCCCTAAAGTATTACTCTGAAAATAATCTGCAACTCTGTTATTATAGAAATACTCACCAACATTATTACTTTGGAAATAATCACCGATGTAGTTTTTCTGACTAGACCCCCCACCGAACCCAAATCCTTCGTCGATAGTATTATTAAAAAAGTTATTTCCAATAATATTATAAGAAAAATCTGTGGCTATTTGATTAGATTCAAAGAAATCTTGGATTTGATTGTATGTGGTATTACCACTGAAAGTATTATTATTAAAATCTCTACCAAAAGTGTTATTTATTATTGAATAGTTATTTACTAAACCAAATGTCCCAAAATTATTTGAACTTGTGGAATCTTTGAACTCATTTTTATAAGCTACAGACCAAACATTATTACTTTGGAAATTATTAGATAATTTATTTTGATAAAAAACACCATAGAAATTATTATTGGAAGTAGAAACACCTATATCATTTCTATAAAATTCATCGTGAATTCTATTATTATTAAAAAACGGACCAATTTTATTTTCATACATGGTTCCTCTTATTGAGTTATAATAAAATTCATTACCGATATCGTTATTATTAAAACTACCCCCATTGTTCCAGTTATTATTGAAATCGTCCCCTACGTTGTTACTATTGAATTCATTATCATACCAAACATTATTATAAAAATTTTGTTTGATTATATTATATCTGAATCTGTCGTAGAATGTATTTCCATAAAAACGACTACCAACAAATAAATTACTGATAACATCATCACCAAATGAATTGTTATAAAATTCATCTCCAAAATTATTACTTTCGATATCTACAGTATTATCATCAGCATTTACAAATACGTTGTTAGGTAAAATGAAATCATTATTATTTATGTCAAACATATTTGCATAATTACCGAAATAGTTATTTGCAAAATAATTGATATTTGCAAAAGTATATTGCTCGTAATATTCAGTATCACCCGTGAAGTTATTTTGTTTATACTCTAAAGAAACAAGTTTTATTTCGTTAGGTGGAAAATTATCAGTAATTGCTGAGAAACTCACATTCAAATTGGATAGTGTGTTGTTAATATCTCCCAAATCAACAACTGATAAATAATCTGTTACAACATTTTGAATTTGAGTATTAGTTGGTTTAACTCCTTGAGACAAACCGAATAATAGATAATGAACTTGAGTTACACCTGTTAGATTGCTTATTGTATCTCTATCATCATCAGTTGATAAATCAGCGTCGTGAGTGATATTTGGATCAATTGTGTCAACAATAAAAATGTGGGTAACCGAAGGATCACCAGCATCCCAAACTCTTTTACAATAAACAGAGAAGTCATTACCACTTAAAGAAAGTGTGTAATCAAACAAATCAGCCTGACCCTGAGAATCAGAACCCAAGTTACCATCAATTTCAAAATCGGTTATTGTAACATCTTTTGCGACCATTACGAATAAACCAGGATATAGATTGGTAAAATATTGAGAACCCGTTCCGAAATATGTATCCCCTGACTGAACAGTCCCATCATATGTGAAGTCCGATAATGACGCTTGATTATTATCATTTACTGGAGGATCTGTCATTTGAGTATGTGTATATGGAATTTGACTAAATAAATCTGTATAAATTCTATTACCACCATCATACATATCATCACCACCATCATTTATATCGTTATTACCAACATCATTGAAATAATATAAACTACCCGCAGGACTTTGTTGTGTTCTCGTATCAGTTCTAAAAAATTGATATCCGAAATTATCTGTGAAGTTGTCGTAATTATAACCTTGAACAATCATTTCTGTGTTAGAGGTTATACTCACGATTTTATAAAATCTTGGAAGATTTGCCTCAATGAAAATAACTTCACCCACCTGTAAATCATTTGTAAAAAAAGTATCTTTACCGTAAACAACTAAATCAGTAAACCCTGTGATTCTACCATCCAAACTTCCAGTTACGAAGTGTGTTGTATATCTTTTGAATTTAACCGCCTTATGGTCATAATCTGTTCTGTTATTATATTCATCAATTCTTTCAGTTATTCTACCTTTAGCAGGAGAACTTGTTCTTTCAGTCGTTGTGAACGTAATATCATAAGTAATTTTATCTTTTGGTTGACTTGGTTGGTATGCTTGTGGAGCTAATGACGCATTTGATGTTGCAAAAACAATTATTGGGTCAATATCTGCAGTTCTATAATTCCCTGTGTAAATTGGACTACCATATTGATCATAATCGGGTTGGTCATAACAAGTTTGGAAATCTGTAATTTTATAGTAAGAACCGGCAGTTAATGTCCCGCCTGAAAACATACCATAAAGTTCAGAATATGTTACCTCATCGAAAATAAGATTATTAGATATAGATGCAAAATCTATATGATATGTCAAACCACTTAATTCTACCGGAAATAATGTTTCCGAAGTGGGATTTGCTAGATTAGTTAATTGACCAATTGTTTTTCCTGTTAACATAGTTTCTTTTATTTTATAAATATCTTTTATTCAATGTATCTTAAATAAAACCCATCACCTACTGAAATATATTCATCTGTGTCGGTTATTATTGGATCTATCGGATTATCCTCAGGGGTCGGTGTAGGAGTCGGTGTAGGAGTTTCAGAAGAAGTTAAAGTCGGGGTAGGTGTTGAAGTATTTGTTGTTGTAGGAGTTTCAGAAGAAGTTAAAGTCGGGGTAGGTGTTGAAGTATTTGTTGGTGTTGGAGTTGGAAGAGGAAACTGAAATATAACCTGTCCAAACACTTCATAAGAATAACCTGATGGGGATAGTTGAGTTACGATTAAAGTTGACTCTGCAGATAGATCACCATATTCCAAATCATTCAAGAATAGAGTAGTTTCACCTGATAAACTTCCAGCCGGAACGAAAATAGTTATTCCGGGAGTATCATAGGTTCCCCCCGATAATAATCCTAATTGAACTATTGTTCCCAAACTAACCGTTTGGTCTAAAGGTCTACTCAATATCAATTTGTAGTTACAAATGACAGATCCTGACATTACCTCAACAATCAAATTAACATTTAGATCTCCCGGAGTTACAGAAGGAGTTGGTGTTGAAGTTGTTGTTAGTGTTGGTGTAACAGATGGTGAAGGTATTGGTGTTTGACTTGGACACACGGGGCATGGTGTAGATGGGGGACAAGGTTGAAGATAACTTTGATCGTCACAACAAATCTCGTCAGAAATAAAACTATCCGTTACATTTATGTAAAGTTTTTCTCTTATCGGAACAATTAAAGTTCCTTGATCAGTTTTTAACATGAACTGACCTTCATATCTACCAACTTTAGATGTATCTCTTTTAGTAAATTTATAAAATATGTAATATTCAGGTGGAGTGTCGGGATCAATAAAAGTTTTGGAAACAAATCCTCCTGTTTTAGAAGTTATTCTTGGTAATCCTGTTTCTACATCAATCATTGAAAAGGAAATGGATGCCTTTTCAATCAAACTCATAAATTCATTGTAGTCACTTCTCCCATCCTTCACTATTTGCATTTTCAGCAAAGGGAGTGTGGCATTTTTATTAATAAAAAACTCCATTTATTTTTTATTAATAAATATACCGATTAAGATTCTTTTCTTAATTTTCTGTCGTAGTGATCAAATCTATTATGTTCAGTTGGAGTCATTAATAAAATACCAGGATTTAATTCACCTTTTTTTGTCAGTTGATACATATGAGACATCCAAGTTTGTTCATAAGGATGAGCCCAAGTGGTATCCAAAAACATTTTTTTATTACCTGTTCTACTTACAATTTGTGGCCAATTACAATAATAAATTTCTCCATCGGCATAAGGTATACCATTATGAGATTTTATACTATTAAATTTTGTTCTTGGTGCGTTAGGATCTAATCCTTGAACAGGTAATTTAGGTTTTTCCGGCCAAAATTCTTCTCTTACATGTTGTGGAACATTATACCAAGACCATTGAACTCCGTTATCCCCAAAAAATTCAGTATAATTGAATTTGAGAAAATCAAAATTTTCTTTTTTAATTATTGATAAAGTGTTATCATAAAAATTTTCCACATACCTATTAAATCCATTTCTACATACATCGCCTTCTTTTGGATAGAAGAACATATCATCTTCAAAGAATAAATAATAATCTAAATCAGTTTTATCAAAATGTTCAGCAATCCATTGGCGACCTCCACATATTCCTAAATTATCCTTTTTGATATGTTCAAAACCATATTCTTTACAAATTTCTTCATATTCTTCTGTTGTTGATTCATCAGAAGAGTTATTGAGGAGAAATTTTTTTGTTTTGAGTAAAAAATCATTATCATATAAACGAAATGAATTTATAAGTGTTTGAAGTTGATTGGGTGAGTTAAAAGTTATTACGTATAAACCTACTTTATTTATATCCAAGTTATTACCACTTGAAATATTAGTTTCAGATTTAACTTCAAGTCTATCATTCTTCAAATCCTCAAAAAATTTACCCATTAATCCGTTACTTTCTATATCAAAATAATTTATTAAATCAGAATTTTTATAAGTCATAATTGAAAAAATACTTTCTTCAGTTCCCATTAGTCCATCATTTAACGTTGAAATTAATAAATTATAATATATTGAATTTATTTTTGATATTGTATCTTTAGGTCCACCAAAAAAACCACCTCTTGCTACTTTTTTTACTTTAGCATCGGCAATAGAGTTAAGCTTGGGATATTCAAATCCATGAATTTCATTATTGGCCTCATAAGGAAAACATACAAAAGAAAATTTTGAAATATATTTTGATAATTTTTCCAAAACTTTATCATGTGTGAAATATCCGGGATGAACAGTATTCGTTAAACCAGCATCAATCCAAAACAAATATTTTGAATCAAACTTATCTAATATTTTTGCATCATGTAGCAGAAACATTTTGGACATAACCAACGGGTTATACATCTCAAGTTTCGCTTGAGTTGAATCTTTTAACCAACCAGCTTGATTAAACCATTCTGGAGTTTGTCTTATTTCCTGTATTTTTTCATAGAACTGATTGTTTTTGAACCAAGACAAATCCCTTTTCAAAAAAAGGGTATTCTCATTTTTTCTACGTGTTTTAACGAAAGTTTCAACATTTTCATCACCAAAAATGATCATATTACAGTCTACTTTCAATAACTCATCAAACTTTGATAAGTAATGATCAAAATTTCTATTCCACCCTTGAGAAAGTTCGGATCTTTTAATATCCCATAAACCGGTCACTAAAGTAATATCAGAACCTGATTTTGTTTGTTCAACTACAACAGGTTCTGCGACTTCATTAATAGTATTGAGATCATAATGATTTTTCAATTCATTATAAAAAAGTTTAGGAATTCCAACAATGTCCTGACCTGTAATTTCATACACAAAATTATTATCTTCAAATTTCTTCTTGATAGATTCTTTATCATCGTCGGAAAGATTTATCCATTCTAATCTGATTACTTTCGGAGAATATTTTTCAAAATCAATTTGTTTGAATATTACATAGTCATGACCTTCCGCGTCTATTTTAACAATATCAAAATTATAAAATTGATGTTTTTTGATCAATGTGTCAAAAGTTATACAAGGTACTGTTGTTAGTTTACCATAATCCTCAACTGTTTTGCGATCAAATTCACTTCCTAATCCATTTTTAGGTGGGTATACAGCACTCATTCCATAGAAGCAAGAATGGACTAAACCCTCATCTATAACTGATTGGTCAATCATCAACATTTTAATTTCACCCTCATAATCAGAAATTGCTGAGTTCTCAAATAATGCGGGTGATTTGATATTTTGTTTAAGTTTTTCAAATAAGTAAGGAATTGGTTCAACATATAAAACCTTATAACCATACATATTGGTATACCCAATCATCTCATCAAATAAAACGCCGTCCATGGCACCAATATTTAATGCGTTTGTTTCTTTTTGTTTTTTACCTAAATAGTGTAATGCCTTGTCAAAAAAATTATCCATTAATTAAAGTTATTTTTTTATTTATTTAAATCTTCAAAAATTCTATAAAAGTAAACATCATTAGGGTGATTACAACAAATACCAAGATCAACTTCTTCGTGATGCCATGTTGTAAACTTTAATGGATGATACATGTTTTTATCTCTGAAATAAAGGACTGTCATTAAGTGTTCTTCTCTTTCAAAACAATTCAACTCCACCATCTCTTTCATCAAATTTTCATAATCTTGACAAAACTTTTTAACACTGTTTACAGGACCTCCGAACATTCCACCCACGATATGACAGTTTTCATCTCTCGGAAATTCTTTGAAAAATAATCCGTTTGGTGCCGCTTCAAACAAATGATATGTTTGATCTCCATATAAAATGACAAATTTATCTTCTATTTTATTTAAATTTTCCACCAATTTTGGTGAGAACAAATTACATGTGAAAAAAGATTCAAAACCAGTTCCGGTTCTATATCTATTTGGGAAAAGTCCGCCATGTGATAACCCACAATCAATCCAATATACATAATCGTAACCGTCATCTAAATGGTTGGACATCCACATTGGTTTTCCGTGCATCACCTCATAACAACGATCATATTTAGTTCCGTTTAAACATTTTTGAAAATATTCATGATAAGGGTGTGAATATAAATCATAATTTACTATCTTAACATTTTCAGGATACATACTTTGGTTTATTGCCGATTCTAAATGTTGTCTATCATTTTCAGACGTATAAACAACAACGTCAGATCCCATACTAATAATTGTTTTAAGACCATGAAAATAATGCCACAATCTACCAACTCTTCCCCCCAATTTAGTATTGTCAAGACCATTATAAAAACAGGTGACAAATAAAGTTTTTTTGTTACTCATAATATTAATTAAAAAAATATGTGGTTATTTGGTTTACCATAATTGTCTGCCGGCCACCACCCACCAACAAAAAATTCATTTTCTTTTTCAACAGGGAAGGTATTTCTATAATTTGAACAATGAATCAGATATGAATCAGAAAATAATGGAGCAACTTTAGATCTTAAAAATTGTTGATCAAAATCATACTTAATTCCATTCCAGCCTTCAGATAATTCTTTCATGTTTACCCTGTCGTTTTTTTTCATACCCCACATACCACCCATAATATCGGGGTGACTTGGGTTGTCTCTTATTGAATGTAATAGATAAGGAGATTCTAAAAATATATCAACACATTTTTTTTCTCTATAAGATAATCTAGCATCCGCATCCCTTGATATCATAACTTCAACATCTTCATCATCTATAGGTAAAAATCTCCAAATCATGGGAAAAAGTTTGTCTGGGCCTTCTTCCATCAAAACTAATTCGCAGTTATCATAAGTTTTCATTTTCTCCACGACTAATTCAGGAACTGATCTTCCATAATAAACCCTACATACCCAATCAGGATAAATAATTTTTGCAAGTTCTAAGTTACAAATGATTCCATTACAATATCTATTGTCAGATCCATATAAACAAAAGGAAATAATTTTTTTCATTCTAAATCCAAGTTTCTAAATCTAATATTTTATATGTGAATTCTACACTACCTTTTGGTGATAGATAATCTTCATAATACTTTCTTGCGTTTCTTGAAATATAATCCAAAAATTCTTTATCGTCTTTTACCTCTCTGAATCTATTTTCAATCATTTCCGCATGTTCTTTATTTCCCAATCTGTCATAATATAAATCCTCCGGTCTATTAACCGACACATAATGAAAATTAGGTATCAGATGATTATACATTTTATTTTTATATTCAAATCTAATAATTGGAATACCCATCCCGAAATTTTCTACATCTCTGTAACAAAACTCGGCTCTACCTGCTATAGATAATGCCACCTTGAATTGAATCAATTTTTCAGAGTACCCATTAAAATCACCAATTGGTAATCCACCACTGAAATATTCTTCATTGAAGTTACTCAAAATTTTCCTATCCTCAATTGAGGTCCCCCAAAAACAAAATTTATCAGTCAATTCTGATAAAGAGATTCTTTTTTGATATTTTGAATCTAAATCAAATTCATTGGATGGAAAATAGATCCAAGGTCTGTATTTGTAAAAGTTTTGAGGTTCCCTCAAATGATTCTTTATGTTTTGTTCATCAAATTGAGCAACTAGTATTTTTTTACATAGTGGGTTAGATTGATGATTTAAAATTGCTCCTGTAAGGGAATCTGAAACGGATAAGACAACAAACTCTTTTGTTTCTTTATTTTCAATAATCATTTCACATTCTAAAAGATCCGAACGACTATCATTATTCAATAAAGTTACAGGATAAGATCTTATGTTGGCGTATTCAAAATATGTATCTTCTTCTACATCAAATTTTTCTTTCAGATATGAAATAAAATTACTGAAAAAAATATTATAATATCTATACCTTGATGAAGCCTCGTTTTGAGGTGTACGTATAATTATACTACCCATCCGTTTTTATTAATTAATTCTATTTTATTATTAGATACAGATAATGGGTAAAATAAGAAATTGGAAATCCAAGATATGTCATAAGCAAAAATTATTTTTTTTGACTTTCCAATAGAAACCATTTCTGCAAAAATATTCTTTAACCTATGTTCTAATATACTATCATCTAAATTACCATAATACAAACCATTTGTAAAAGCATTCATGTCATTATTAACAACGTCATAATTATCAAATTCATAAGTAAAAACATTTGGTTCTTCTTTCAAAATTTTATAAATATAGTTGTTGTTGGTGCCTAAGTGGTAATATTCATTAGTTTCTTTAATGTAATTTCTTATATTATTTATTATTCTGTCATATCTATCATTGTTACCATCTATAATGTCTGAAGTTCTAATATGTAAAAAATTATAGTCTTTGGGATTTTTATCCCAAAATAAATTTACTTTTTCAAGTATTGATTCGTGGGGTTTTGGTAAAACGCTTGGGATTTTATTTTCTAAGTGAATTCTTTGAGCATCAAAAATACTGAATTGAAAATTGTTCGGTATTTGATCAAAAAAAATATCAAAATGATGTTGACCCGGTTTTTGAGGATGATGGTTTGATCCATAATAGTTACAACCATCTATTTCCAATTCATAATGCGTGTTATTTGTTTCAGATATAGAATCAAAAAAATTTATGGTCTCTTCATCAAATAAAATTTTAAAGAAAGGAGTTCTAACATATTTGTTTGATCTTAATGATATTTTTAAATGTATTTCATATCCTATTTTCTTCGCCCCATTAAGAATGGTCATATAATGTGAAACGTCTGAGACAAAATCTCCGAGACCTGAAGTAAAATTATGCTGTATAATTGCCTTCATATCAACTTACAATATTATGGTCTAACCTTCCGGATATTTTATCACACCACCCTTTAGATTCAGAGTGGGGCCAAACAACCCAATATGCGGGTGTGTGAGATGTTTGGAACTCTCTCCATACTTTACAATATCTATCAGGATCATTCATCATCCTATTAATTTCATTTTTATCGGCATCTTTCCTGAATATTGTTTCATCATCACTTGAATGGAATGCAACTGCCCAAAAATCATAATCTTTTTCAGGAACTTGAGAATATCCGATATCAATACAATGTTTGAAAATTTTTGCAAAACTTTTTTTCCACTCTTCTTCGTTTTCAAAATCATATGGATTTGGTGGATATTTTTTATCTAATGTGTATTGTTGAACTGCTCTTTCACTAAACAAAATACCGGAATACTTTTCATAATCTCTTAAAGTTCTAACCTTCCCGAATCCATATTTTCCAAAATCGTCAGGGTTAAATACTTCACCATCCATACTGAATAATCTTCTATTTTTAAGATGAGATTTTTTATTCTTCTCACCCCAAGTTCTATCATCATCCCATTGTTTTGTTCTACCTTTTCTTGTGTATTCGTGCCAAATAACAACTTTATGAGGGTGGAATAAATCATATCCGTGAGTATATGCTCTTGCAGCAATTGAAATCTCTTCACCGTGAAAATAATATTCGGGATCATGTTGAACTTCTTTGGCGAACTTACCAATAGTAAAGCAGAAGTGGGCGGAATAAAAACGGGCGGTAATAGGTTCTGTAAGTTCTTGCCAACCCGGGATTGTTTCAGGTAGGAAGAATATTGCTCCTTCAGGAATAAATCTATCAAACACCATTCTCCATGGATCTCTTACTCTTCCTGCCGGGTCATTTTCAGGGTTGAATGATGAAACATATCCGGTTAGTAATGGTTTCTTATGACCTTTCTTTTTTAATTGTTTAATCATTCCAATTAAAGTGTCATCCCAATCTTTTTCAAATCTCATATGGGAATCAATCTGCATTGTATATTCCTCATTTTGATATAACTGTTGGGTTAGATTTCTTGCCCAACAAACACCTTGAGATTCTTGATGTGGAATATCCAAAATTCTGAATCTTGGATCGTCTTTATATTCCGATAAGTCATCAAACTTATCGTCGGGATGAAATTGTCTTGCGATTGAGAAAACTAAATTCTCAGGTCTTTTTGCATTTGCGATACAATCTTTAACTGTTTTAACTAATTCGGGATCTCTGTAAGATGCGATTTGAATAAAGATTTTCATTATTTCTAATTTTTATCTTAAAAATAATGAAACTCTAAATTTTTTGAATACTTAATTAAATTATTTTATACCACCACAACCAACCAAATAATCTTACAAAAACATATCTTATGTAGTTATCAAACTTATTTGTGTTAGTGATATTTGTCCAAAATAACATTTCTTGGTCTACTTCCTTTCTTGACATGTTGTGGTCTCTGATAACATATAACCTATCGTGAATTAGATAACCGATTAAACCGTCGTTATAAGGTCTTACAATACTCCATAACCATTTTGGAACGGTTGACATATCATAATAAAAACCTTTTCCAATATTAATTATTTTTTCATTACTTAATGTAATGGTTAGAGGTTCCTGTATTTTCCAGTATTTTGCACTTTTATCAGAATAAACGTAAGATTGAATTATTAATTCATCGGTTAACAACTTTTCAATAACGTTGTCTTTTGTGATATGACCTCTGCCAATCATTATAAATTACAAAAAGTAACTTAAATTTATTGCCGATCTAAAGGTTTGATTGTTACCCTGACTAACAACACAAATCCAAATCTCATCATAACTTCCATCTACTCTTATACCTGGTCTTATAACATTATTTTCAAATTGGAAATTGTCAACTTGAGTACCTCCTCCTGAACCTAAAAATGTCGTCAAAACATATCCATCTGATGTAATCGTTTGACCCGTGGATATAGAATATGCGATTGCTGTGTTTGATACACCAGTAAATACCGCACTTGAACTTAATGTAGGATTAAGTTCAACAGTTATATAATAGTCAGATTTTGAAGGTGTTGTTGTATTAAGAGATTGTATATCACTTAAGGTTATATTAGCACCCTCATATCCACTTGCAATTCTATAACCAATTAATGGATATTTCGTGCCAGCGGTGGTGGCTTGAACAGTGGGGAATTGTGTTAAGCCTAAAGATTGTTGTAATCTATTCAGAGAACCTTCTAAAGACACTTGAGAACATATCATACTTAAACTTCCACTACCAGCACCAACTTGTCGAATTTCGTATCTAATTGGTTGATTGGGCGCCGTCATATAAATCGTTGATAAATTATTTGTTCCTGAATTTGTTGTAAAAATTCTAAGTTGGCCATCAATTACCAAACCAAATCTTACTCTACCAACACCCAACCACTGAAAATCAACAAACATAAGTTGAGTCAAAGACCAATCTATAGAATTTACTAAAAAATCATCGTTTGACCAAGTTGTAGTGTCAGCACTATAAATTGTTGTCCCTGACTTCCAAATTTGAAACGATATTTGGTTTGTTTGTCCATTAGATTCCAATAATATACCATCAACCACAGAATCATAAGGTGCGGAAGTGTTAGTTGTATAGTAACCCAACCTTTTTATCACATCCGTCTCCAACTGAAAATTTGAAAAACTGGCCTCAAATATTTGTCCTTTTCCGGGTTGATAAATTGCTCTACTTGTAGTTTGTCTAATCACGTAATCATTATTGGCCGAAGTTGACATAATGACTCTAGCATTTGGTTCGTCATAGATTGAAGTTGCAGTTCCTGCCGTAACCTCATTAATAAGTAATGGTAATTTATCGTGGACGTGCTTAACCTCAAGAAGGGACGTAACTTCACTAACTCTTAATCTTTGAAACGCATCTAAATTGGTTGAGTCGGCGTATTTTATTGAATTGTTATAAATGTATGACATAGTATTTTAGTTTTTTAGATTATCCACCAATTATTATTTCTAGATAAAAGCGTTAATGACATGTAATTTGTATTCATATCAACATAAGAGTTATTGTCAATAAGCCCTGTTGATCCCGATAATCTTATTCTATAACTACTTGATAAACCACTTTCATCTTTGATTGTTATTGTCTTTCCTTCATATCCAATAGGTGTGGGAAGTATTAAATCAACATTTCCACTGAAACTAATTCCGTAATAATTAAATGATGTGGTGAGAGTTTGTGATGAACCCGTCAAACCTGTGGTTGTATATTCAGGTAAATTAAGATAAGTTGTTGCGGATATCGTTGTTCCGGTTATATTTGTTGCAATAACATTATCAAAAGTTCCTCCGCTATTAAGTTGAGGAAAACCGAATGGTTGATTTGCTTTATCTAATGTTAAAATTGTTTTCATTTCTTATTTAATTTTTTTGATGATTTAAGGGAGTGCTAAACTAACAAGTTCCCCCCATAAGGGATGGACAAACTAATCAATTAACCCCATAAGGGATCATCAGATTAACAAAGCGCCCCCATAAATCATCTTAATTTTTTTAATTAATCGCATTTTTATATACGTGTTTATGATTCATATGATTGTCTCTAACCAAATTTATATCAACGAAACCACCAGCATTAATATCCTTGAAAACAACAGTGTAAAAGGGTTCAGATAATGGACCAAATATTTTCGGACACAACCCGTTTGATTGAGTTGCGTCAGGATTATCTATGGCAACAGCCAAACTATACTTTATTATGTTTGATTGAGGTTTTTGCATACCAATTCTTATGTTATCGGATGATACTTGGTGAATTGTTGGCGAAAAGCTCCCCGATGGAAAAACGTTTTCGTCCCAAGACTGAAGAACACCACTTGTTCTGTAATTCCAAAACATATACTTGTTAAAATCAATTCCAAATATTTCATATGGAATTATTGTTTGAGGTATAGCCCACTCTGTTGTTCTACCTGTTAATTCAATACCATTTGGATAATGCCATTGTTTTCCGTTAAAAAACTTCCATCCCGCCCATTTTGTTTCTGAGCCTTGCGTTGTTGGATGGACCCATTTGGGGTTCTTTTTTCTTTTACCTCTGGGGTCAGAGATATTCTCCCTATAACTATACCTACCTTTTTTCCATCTAAATAAAAAAAGTTCCGGATTGTTTGATGCGGAAATAAACTGAGTATCAGAAAATTGTATTGCCAATCCATTTCTGATATACTGTCCAGTGTTGCCTGTAAATAAAACAATTGGTTGTGGTATTACAACTCCTGTTCCACCACCACCTCCACCACCAATTTCTATTGTTTGACCCAAGTGGTTAGTCAAAGCTGCTTTCTCATTGGTCTTAATACCAAATATCATTTTTCCAACATTTGATGATGGTGGAAAACTCGATTGTTTGTCTAATTCAATATAACTGGGCATAAATTTGTTTTTTATCAATTATGGGACAACAACAATACGATCCAATTCCCTCTGGCGCTTTATAGGCGCCAGAGGCCTTTCGGCCCGAAGGGATAAGACACTAGCTCGTTCATCCCTACCCTTGGTAGGGGGGACGAAAAAAATAACATCATTATCCCATAATTGATCATAATATTTTTAATTTAACGTGTTTTTTATTACATGTTTATGATTCATATGATTTTCTTTTACTAATATAACATCCGCAAAAAGCCCACCTGATGCGTCAATAATTGAAAATATAGGTTCGGAAAGAGGTCCGAATATTTTAGGACATAGTCCATTTGTTTTTGTTGCGTCAGGATTGTCAATTGCAACTGCAAAACTAAATTTTATTATATTACTTAGTTTACTACCTCTAGTACCTCCTATATTAATAATATTTTCTATAGTTCCATGGTTTGTTGGTAAAAAGCTATCATAAGCCCAAACATTCACGTCCGTTACTGTTCCTCCGGTATTCGTATTTGTTATATTCCAAAACATATATTTATTGAAGTCAATAAAAAATTTTTCATAAGGTGTTATTCCTGAAGGTATTACCCATTCTGTTGTTCTACCTGTTAAAATATTAGACCCGGCGTCAATTTGACTCCCCCCAAAAAACCTCCAACCCTGCCATTTTGTATTTGCATCATTAGTTGATGGGTGAACCCACTTTGACTTTTTTCGTCTCCTTCTAGTTCCAAATTTAGAATGATGTGAATTCCTCCATCTGAACAAAAATATTTCAGGATTTCCTTGGGTATAGTCAAGTCCGGTATCTGGAAGTTGTATTGCAACACCATTCGCGTTGGTTCCTGTTATTGATATAATGGGTTGTGGAATTTGAAACCCCGTTCCTTCCCCACCAATTTCGACAGTATTACCCAAATGATCGGTCAATGCCACCTTTTCATTTGTTTTAACACCGAAAATCATTTTTCCGGAACTTGAAGATGCGGGAAAAGAAGAATTTTTATTTAGTTCAATATATGATGGCATATTTAATTTTTTTAAGTTATTATTCCTGACCCTGTTATTGGTCCACTACCTGATAATGTACCACCAATCTTACATTCTCCATCTACAACAAGGGATCCATTGTTTATTAAATCACCCAAAACGTAATAACAGGCAAAGTCATCAACTATAAATACACTTGTGCTAAGTATTTCCAAATCACAAGGATTAAAGATTGATTCGTATTGTTTTATTATATCTGTAGAACTTGAATTTGTTCTATTTCTCAGAAACGGTTGATTAATTATTTTCCACTCATTATAACTACTAAACACATATTCGTTTTTAGTATCCATCTCCAAAAACCTATCACCAAATTGAGCACCGGCTGGTTTTGTGTCAGTTGAATAACCCCAATATCTTTTAGTATTATATCTAATCATATGATTATGTTAACCAAGGGAATGGTAATCTTTTTTTTGATTTACTCATTTTATTTGCAATTGAGTTATCAACATAGGATTTAACTCTCAATAAATCTGGGTGAGATTCAATCCACGCAATTACATTTGATTCAGTTATTGCAGAATATTCAATGAAATTTTCTTCATCAACTTGGGTATATTTGGTAACCGCATTGAATTCGCTTTCAACCCCAATTTCATTAACTCCTTTGTAATTCCATGCTATTCTAGTTACGAAATTTGTATATCCGCTGATTTCAGAGATTACAATCATATCTTTGATTTCCATTGTGTAAGTGTTCATAATCTATAATTTAATTTTTATTTATATATAAATATTTCGTTATAAAAAAAATGAGGCGGCGAATTTATATTAACGCCGCCCTAATTATGAAAGACCCAATTCTTATTGAGGATCTTCTCTTATGAGGTGATCAATTCTTATTAAGACCACCCTTTACTAATCTAAATATCAGGTTCCCACCATAATTGTCTACTATAATTTTATAGTTTGGTATCGTATTTACTTTGTTTGTTGCAACATCAAGGATTCCCAAGTAAACTTCCAAGTTATTCGGTTTAATTTGTCTAGATTTTACATTATTTCCTAAATTAGTTGTGAATATTTTTTCCAGATTATTTAACATTAATGTTATAACATTATTTTCGGTTGCACCTATCAAATCACGAGGTTGAGCAAGAACTATATCCTCAACAAATAAATCGTAAGAATCAAGTTTTTTATAATAAACAATTAAAGAAAGTTTTTTATTTGTTATGGCCGACCCTACAAACTCAAAAATATTATTTGAAGAATTATCTGAAGGTATTAAGTTTGTTCCATCATATAAATAAGATGTTGGAACATCAAAAAATATTTGTGTCAGATTTAGTGGATATATAAATGGCCTGAAAGAATGTCCCTTATAAATCGCGTCAACAGAGATTTTATTAATCACGGTCTGTTCCGTTAATAAAATCCCATAAACTCTACCATTTGTGAAACCTGTAGCTCCGGAATTGAATGATGTGTCAAAAGTTCCGTCACTATTTAATCTAGAAATTCCCATCATATTGTAGGACCCAGTTTCATCTTCATATAAATCATAAGCACCCCCCACTAAAATTTTACCATCATTTTGGATTTTAATGTCTGATACAGATTTATCACCAAAAAAACCATAAGTTCCCACTCCGTCTAAAAATGAAGTGTCATAAGTTCCATTTGAATTAAGTCGTGCGATAAAACTTGAATAATACGAACCAGTCCCGTCAATATAAGTATCAAATGGACCTCCCACCAATATTTTTCCATTTGATTGTATTGCCAATGTTTCAACTGTATCATTGAACCCATAACTAATTGAATTCACGAAACTAGTGTCAAAATCCCCATTAGATTCTAACCTACATAAAAA